>JAEEGF012344103.1_pt1 | contig 17356 bp, 15 predicted proteins | sample 9134171 | NCBI WGS metagenome assembly JAEEGF01 (sample SAMN16246542, study PRJNA631951) | gut metagenome | biome: gut microbiome; feature: rumen; material: AP-attached | host: Bos | place: Iran: Karaj | collected 2018-10 | reverse complement strand
AGTCATTATAGCGATTACTAATATAAGCTCTAAAAGGGTAAAACCCTTATTCTTCCTTTTGTTTTGACACTCTTCCATGATAATTCCTTTCCTTTGCTTAATGGATAGTTCTTAGTTTGTAAATACTTGATTTACAGTTTGTTCATATTTTGTTCATATTTAATATATTACTTATTTTTCCGTTTTGCAAGAGCAAAATTAAGATTTCCTTAATAAAATATTGCACAATGTTTTTTGTGCATTATGCCAAAACAAAAGATGATATGATCAATATAAGATCCAATTGATCACATCATCATACTCATTAGAATCATACGAAAAGGAGGATTCGGGAATGATTTCTCTATTACTTTCATTCGCAGCGCTTATTATAGGTTACAACATATACGGAAAGGTAGTCGATAAGGTTTTTGCACCCGACGACCGCATGACACCGGCCTTCGCAATGCAGGACGGCGTAGATTACATACCTCTGCCAACTTGGAAATCATACCTGGTGCAGCTTCTTAATATAGCCGGAACCGGTCCTATCTTCGGTGCCCTTATGGGTGCTGTATTCGGACCTATCGTCTTCCTGTGGATCATATTTGGTTCAATCCTGGGAGGTGCTGTTCACGATTATATGAGCGGCATGATCAGTTCCCGACACGGCGGCGCTTCTATTGCCGAGCTGTCCGGAACCTATCTTGGGAAGGCAGCAAAATGGATCATGAGAGTATTTTCCGTTGTGCTTCTAATACTCTGTGGAACTGTATTTGTCACCAGCCCTGCAGGTCTTCTCGACAAGCTCACCCCGGGCTGGATGAACGCAAGTTTCTGGTCCGTCATCATCCTTGCATACTACCTGCTTGCAACACTTCTTCCTATAGATAAGCTGATCGGCCGGCTTTATCCGATCTTTGGAGTGCTTCTGATGGTCATGGCAGCAGCGGTTATCGGCGGTATTATCTTTTCCGGCGGAAAATATACTATTCCTGAGATCAATTTCAAAAATATGCACCCTGCCGGTACACCTGTATGGCCATTCATGTTTATCACCGTTGCGTGTGGAGCCATATCCGGCTTTCATGCTACACAGTCACCGATGATAGCCAAATGTATCAGAAACGAAAAGGAAGGACGAAAGGTTTTTTATGGTGCAATGATATCCGAGGCTGCCATAGCTCTCGTCTGGGCCGCTGCCGGAGTAGCCTTTTACGGCACCTCGCAGCTCCTGAATGATGCGCTTTCAGGCGGAGCCTCCAATGTTGTTTATGATATCTCAAAGGGCGTTCTCGGCGTTTTCGGTGGCGTTCTTGCCATCGCCGGTGTTGCAATATGCCCTATAACCTCAGGAGATACTGCCTTCAGAAGCGCAAGACTCATTCTTGCAGAGACCTTCCATCTGGATCAGAAAAAAGTACACAACCGTCTCCTCATAACAGTGCCTCTGCTTGTAGCCGGAGGACTATTAACCTGGTATGCAAATACAAACGCCAACGGGTTCCAGACTGTCTGGAGATATTTCTCATGGAGCAATCAGACTCTCGCAATGATCTCTCTCTGGGTTGCGACATCATACCTCATGAAGAAAGGTAAACACCGCTTCGACAGCCTTCTCACGGCACTCCCTGCCACTTTCATGACAGGCGTCAGCATCACATACATCCTTATGGCCAGCGAAGGCTTCAGTCTTGATAGAACTGTTTCATACATTGCCGGAATTACAGTCGCAACAATTGTATTCACTATTTACATTCTGTTTTTCCCAGATAAATAGTCAGAGGTTATACTATAGATTTAAAAGTTCATTTACGCTGACAGAGTGATCGACAATGTTTATAAGTTCACTGCAGGCTCTGCAGAACAGGTCGGCAAAAGCCTCTGCCGTGCTTCTTTCATAGACGCCGGCATCGTATCTTACCATAACAGCAAACTCGTCTCTGCTGTCAAGGATCTCGAGATTCATTTTATTGTTACAGGCCGTTTGTTCTGACGGCAGTTCATATACAGCACTTACTATATCGTCTGATTCACCATAATCCCAAATATCACCCTGGAATATCAGACACAGCAGATCCTCACCATAATAAGACCCTGTTTCTTCCCAGTATGATACCCTGCCATGTGCGATACCGTCCCTGATCTGAGCTGAGACTTCATTTAGAAATCTCTCAACGGACAAGCCTTCTTCAAGGCTATAAGCTACGGGAAGATCTTTTATGAAACATCCGATGGAATTCATTCTTCTTATATCGGATCGTCCATTCCAGGTCCACGTAAAGGCCACATTTCCGTTATCACGGTCTGAAGCTAGAGCCAATGCCGCTGCAGCTATATATAACCCGTTCTTTCCAAGCCCGTACATATCACTTATCTTCTTTACATCATCTCTTTTGAAAGGGAAATCCAGAACAGATTCGGCATCCACATTTTCCCGGTTTTTATGATCGGGGGTTGGAAGAGTGATACAACCTGTCCTGTCATAGCGCCTTTTGAAATAGTCCATCTCCTCCTTAAAAGTATCTGAGCTCCTGAACTTTTCTTCTTCAACGCAGATGGCTATATACTCATCCCTTTCAGCCGGTTCATCTCTGTATATTTTACCAATATCCTCCAGAAGCTTATGATAGGATTCTCCGTCACATACCGCATGACAGATATCAAGCAGGCCTTCCTTTGATTCCTGCGTTTCTATCAGCCTGCAGCGAAACATCGGGGTGTTGTCAAAGCGAAAAGGCTTTACAAAATCTTTCGTCACGAGTTCAAGCTCTTCTGCACTCATTTTTTCCGGAACGATTTCCAAAGAGACATCACTATCAAACCTTTGCAAAAAGCCTTCTTCTGTCTCTTCTATCGTACTGCATAGCGAAGGATGTAAAAGAACAGCTTTTTTTACAGCATCCGCCATCCGGTCAAGGTCGACCGATGGATCAAAACGGAATCTGATCGGAAGGTTTAATACTGTCGTGTCCGGATTCTGAGACTGAACACGCAGCAGATAATCCTGAGAGGCATTAACACGCACAAACGGAACCTTTGGATCAGATATGACTTCATCCTTAGGGCCTTTGGTCTTGAGTAGCTTCTCTATTCCCTTTGCTGTTTTTCCTTCATATATGTTCTGAACACACAATCCCTTGAGTTGGCATTTCACGATCACCATCATGGCCGTGACCGAATCTCCGCCAAGCTCAAAGAAATCATCATTTATACCTACTTTCCTTGTGCATTCAAGAACTGTCTCAAATGCTTCACATAAGGTTCTTTGTATATCGGTCCCGGGCTCTTCATATGTATCCGATATACCATCCGCATCCGGCTCCGGAAGTCTCAGTTTATCAACCTTTCCATTTGGATTAAGAGGTATCTTAGAGATCCTTACAAAGTGCCGGGGTATCATGTAGCCGGGAAGATATGGCTTAAGTATTTTGCAGGCATTATCCGGCGAAAGTTCACACTCGGCCTTATAGTATGCACAGAGAAAAGGTGTCCCATTCCTTCCTTCAAATGCCTTTACAGCACAAAACTCTAAGGTAAAAGCCTTCTTAACGGCACTCTCCACTTCTGCTAATTCCACACGGTTTCCGTTTATCTTGACCATTTCATCGACACGACCAAGAATGGTATATCTGCCCTGTTCATCAAGCGAAGCATAGTCCGAAGTCCTGAAAAAACGTCTGCCATTGATCATAACAAACGCTCTTTCATTCTCTTCCGGAAGATTATGATATCCGCGAAAGAACGGAAGATATATGCACAGTTCTCCTTCCTCTGCCTCCTTGCCGTTTTCATCAAGAAGCACAATTTCACTGCCCCTTGTGGGATATCCTATGGGAGTATTATCGTATGTCCTGTCAATCTTAAAGTGGCATGTCGGGTATCCGAACTCACTCGGGCCGTAAATATTTATCACATCAAATCCACGGCTCTCAATACCGGATACGATCTCACCGCCGGTGTACCCGACACGCATTGATCCTATGTCAAGCTGCTGAAGTACCTTTAAAAAGGTCGGAGTCATAAATGTCGAGTCGATCATATGTTTATCAAAATATGCTCCGAGCTTTACGGGATCCTTTGTTGTCTCCCACGAAGGAACGTGAAGCGTACATCCAAACCCGAGAATCCCCACGGTCATATATACTCCGCCCACAAAGGATTCCGGGATGACATGGGCAGATCTCAATAGTTCTTCTCTTTCTTCATCTCCATAGGGATAAACATATTCGTACAGGAAGCCCTTACCCATTCCTTCTAGGATACGCTCATATATACCATATTCCTGTGCTGCACCCTTGGGTGTTCCACTGCTTCCGGAGGTATAAACATAAAAGGCAAGGTCATGCGGATCAGCTTCTCTGAAATCCGGACACTCCGGAAACTCCATAGCCTCTTCCCATTCCCTGCCGCTCATTACCAGGACACATCTGCAGTCATTTATCACATAATCTATGCGCTCCTTCCCCATAAGGTCTTCAAGCGCTACCCACGCCGCTCCGGCCATCATGATACCGATGCGGGTGGCTATATATTCCATTCCCTTCGGATAATATATACCGACCGTATCCTCTTTTCCGATCCCTCTGTCCTGAAGATATTGGTTGACTCTCATTGCATAGTCAAAGAGTTCCCTGTATGATGTACTGCGCATACCATCACGGTCCACTACAGCTATGCGGTCAGGATGCTCTTTGGCCGTCATTTTCAATCTTTCAATAAATTTCATGATGATCTGTGATCTCCATATTACATCAATCTATCTCAAATGCATTACGGTTAAAACTTAACGATACTAAGTTTATCCTGTTACGGGTAAGATTTTCGGTAAGGCTCGATACAACAAACGATCTGAAGGATTCGACCTGAAGGTCAGGGTTCGTAAGATCATAGTATACTCCGTTATCCTTGGTTATAATATGTACCCTGTCTCCTGATTCAACGATACACTCCGCAAGAACTGTCTTTCCCGGATTAAGATCATATACGAGCATAAACAGTTCTTCAAAAAGTACCATGACTCTGTTTACGGTACTGCTGCTTCGCCCTCTATCCTTAAGTGTCTTACCAATCTGATCCCTTGTCGCTGTGATCAGGTCTGGCCTTACTTCAAACTCATACATCCAGATGTGACGCTCCTTCTCCATGGGCGGAATGAACAGGACATAACTGTCCTTATCATACCTTATACAGATATAAAGGTATGACAGGAGATAGCCCAGTGCCGGAGCGATCATCAGCCCGATAAACATCCCGTATATACCCCAATGCCCCCCGATAACGGTAAGCGGAACCGCGGTTATCAGATCCCTTAAAGCGCATATCAGAACGCCTAATGGGATCTTATCAATAAGAACATAGTAGGAGGAGTCAAGATACATCCTGCTTGAAAAGATCAGCGAAAGAGACATAATGCGCAGGCCCCTCACGGCAATCTGCGTCTTTTGCAGGTCCTCTATCCCAAGAAAACGGACGATAATAGGAGCACCCGCAATTATGGCAGCCGTAACGAGGATACTCTCGATCACAGCTGTCTTCCTTGCCAACTTCCATACCTCATTTACTCCCTGATATGTTTTCTCACCAAGATATACGCTTATTATCGGAGCGACTGAATCACCTACTCCGTCAAACAAAAACTGCGCTTCTTTGATAAAAGCAATAACGGAAACCAGTATCAACATATCGCTGCCAAAATTTCTAACAACATATCTGTTCAGGACCGCAGAAAACATCATCAGGAATAAATATATGCTGGAATTCACAATGCTGTATCTGACAATATTTCGGAGCTTAGCGGTTGAATAACAGATGTTTAGACGAAGTGAATTTCCTTTCTTCATAAAGTGAAGAAAGGATACAACTATCGATGCGGCAAGACTTAAGAATGAGGCTAAGCCCAAACCACCGGCACCCATCACCCCGGCAAGCAGGATCGAAAGAATGATATTACCAACAGCTGATATTGCATTTGCCAGCGTGCTCAGAAACTCATCCCCATCAGCAAAGATCATGCCGACAATTAGTGCTTCAAACGGCGCGATCAGAACAACATATTTTATCCAGTACAGATAATCCCTTGCCGATGACAGGCTTGCGCCCTCAGCCCCGATATAATCAAAATAAAAATTTTCACCAAAGGTCAGCAACGTAAATAGTGCAATGCCTGCAACCGTCGTTCCGAGGATCCCCATGCCAAACGTACGGTCAGCTTCTTCTCTGTCAAAAGCACCTATTTCCTTCGAATAGAGAATGGGAGCACCCAGCGAAAACAGAAGTGCAAAAAAGACCGCAAAAGAATAAACAGGCAGGACCAGATTGACACCTATGACCGCATCATCGCCCAACCTGATGCCTGCAATAAATGAATCTGACATAACTACAAAGGCCTGTATAAAGGATGTTAATATTCCGCCAGCCAGCATGGAATAGAATTTCGACGAGATAAAAGTTTTTTTGGAAAACATAATAAAATGATACTCCCGAAAACTTTATACTGGGAAAATTATATCACATAAAGCAGGCTTTTGCTATTTTCGAACACCCTCACGCACCATCGAAATATGAAGCATTGCTTCCAAACCGATTATTCTTAAACGTCACTTATTGATAAGTTTTCCTCCTATGAGTACTCCCTTATAGTCACCTGTCTTGGCGGTTATCTTAAAGCTTAATGTCCTGACTCCGCTAGACAGTGGTACCAGGCACCTTTACAGTCGGCATTCATTTTATCTGTCACAGGGTCTGTCTTTCCCTTGTCTGCATTAAATCCCTGCAGTAATCCGATTGCTATACTCAAAAACTTTGTCTCTTTACTCATATCAGATACTCCCTGAATAAAGTGCGTCTTTGCACACAAAAAAAGAATGTATGGTCAAAAAAACTCTCTTACCATACATTCTATTTTCTTAGTCGTGCATTATCTACGCAGTTTTTATGGCAAATCGTCAAAAAGATTGCATTTTTTGCATTGAGGATGCATTATAAAAAGTCCAAAGCCTGTCACCGGCTTCACTGCTCATATTATGCAACTTCACTCTCATTTATGGGCTTATCCTCTTCCTTCTTTTCTGCATAATTCTTTTTTATAGTCGGAAATGCTCCAAGTACGGTAAAAATATAAAGCATCACCAGTTCCTTGGCAAAACCGCTTAAGAGACCGAACTCTGCGAGTATTGAATTAAGGTTAAAAAAGATGGCTGCAAGGCTCACATTGTCATATTCTCCGGCAAGTTCCCTGTAAATGTCGATGGACCAAACCATGCGTTCTGCAAGATAGGTCATAACCATCATTACAACCACACTTATCACTATTCCCTTGATACTGAGTTTTCTCCCCAATGTCTTGTATCCGTACAATGTACCTGCCGCCAGAACTACACCTCCAAATGATGCCATAAAACCAATCCATCCCAGTAGGATAATTGCCACCGCACCAAACACAGAGCCGATTATGGCTCCTATAAATCCCAATAATACATTTTCTTTCACATTATTCATTTCTAAAAATTCTCCTTCGTTATTATCTTTTGTAAATTATTCAACACATATCCCGGTGTTATTTCCTCTCCTGGAGCATTGGTGCCTGGTGCACGCCTTTTGTTGTCACTAAAAAGCATTATGAACACTGCAAAATAAGCCGCACGTTATCAAATTTTCTATCTAATAAATCCGATTTCTTTATCCAAAAATATATATGTCCACAATCACCAAACATTAATTCATAGCCTTCCTTTTCAATAGTCCCCATTTGAAAAAGAAGCATCCATTTATCTGCACTCATTTCAATATTCTTTTTTTCTTCTTCCGAAATAATAGCATAGTCTTCAGAACATCCGACTCTATAACCTCTGCTTACAGCTTCACACTCCTCCTGCATGGGATTCTGTACTATGTCAGCATATCCCAGTAACTTAGTACGATCTCCCATTTCATCTAAATCGTATCCCACATCAGAAATACATTCATCATAATCATCCCAAGTAGTTTTTCCATCAAAACCAGCCTCGTAATAGTCCGGTAAACTGATATGCTCACTTAAATCGACAGCAAATTCTGGCAAGACAAAGTCTTCTTCTAAATCTTGAGGAAAAGCTGTTTCATATAATGCTTCACTATCTGGAAAATAAAAGACTTTAGCAGAGCCCAAATCAAGTGGGTCAAATCCCCATTTCATTGTGCAAAGCTCATAGAAAAAACTTAATGTTCCGGTGTGCGGTAATAGCCCCTCCGTATCATATTCAGCAACATCTTTCAGATCAATCTGCATTAAAAAAGAAAGAGGTCTGTTTTTTTCTTCTCCACTCAAACACTCTGTTCCCAGAAAGTAGGGCCATTCGAAATATGCCGGAGTATCAGGTTTTCCACCAATTTTGCTCTGACCACACTTAAGCTTTTCATCTGATATATGGTAATCAATTCTTATCTCTCTTTTTGCAATTTTCATTATTTTGTCGACTAAAAGACATCTTTCATTATCTGTCATGTAATGCTCCTTTTTTACTGTTGCTAAGTGGTAGACTTGCGATAGCCAATATCCTGCTGGATAGCATAATAAATTAAACACCCAGCAGGATAAATAGAAATCTTTATATGACTCAAAAATTATTATAGTAACTTGCGAAATCAGTTCCTATCAAATAATAACTCATTCTTTATCTTCAGGATGGTTTTTATAATAATCCTTTAGCCACAACTGGTTCCCCATACGGTCAGCTGGATTAGTAGTGTTTTCTATTCTCTCTTTAATAATCCTAAGCGCTTTTAATCGAATTGCTTTATCAGTTATCATTTTCTCAAGAATATGATGAGCTACTCTACTTCTCAAATCCTTATCTTCTGCATCCATCAAAGAAATAAACTGTTTCTTTGCTTCTGAATTCTCCTTTTCCAATTCTTCCACAATTAAAATATTTCTTGCGGCTATTTTATTATTCTTTTTTACCTTTTCTTTATCGCCATATTCATCTAACGATAACCCTAAAAGATTGACATTGGCAATATACTCTTCAACTAAATTATTCACTATATGCTCCTTTATCTCTTATTATGGTATTGCACCATGACAGTGGTACCTGGTACACGCCTAAGCCCTCAGTGACAAAACCCGGTAATGAAAAACATTTAATTGATTTGTCATCTCAAATTGCCTCAGTTGGCCGCAAAGGCAATTCGGCATTTTCTATACAAACACATATGCCTTTCAAATTATTCATATTATCGCAATAGCAATATGTATCAGATTTGACTCTAATCGCAATATCTTCAGTAACATCAGCATTTCCAATAGCGATTAGCCCTTTTTGGCAATCATATCTTATTTTCAATGGTGTAAAGTACCGTGACGCTTCTTTGCATACCAAATCAAATTCATAAGCCATATATTCTTTCAGTTCTAATCCATCATATCTAGGTATCTGATATATTCCATCCTCGTATTTGGGGAAATTCATCTCTTTTCGTTCCGCTTTCACCAAAGGCAAAAATCCTTGAACACAGATTAAATTTCCCGAAGCATAATCAAATATCATTTCAATTGTTCCAATGTACAAAGAAACAACTGATTCTAGATAATCATATCCCTCATTATATATAGAATGACATGATAAGTCATATTTCATAATTATTCTCCCATAATTAGTTAAATGATTTAAAAACAAAGTGCCAAACAGTACTCGTTTCTGGATCAATCAATAGTTCAAAAACAGTGCTGCCAGGCACCTTTACGAGTATCAGATAGAGAGCATGCTGAAAATGAATATTCAAAAGACTATTGTGAAACATTTCAAGTCATACCTTCTAAGCGCTTGGCAAAACCTAATAAGTTGATTCTCCACTTAAAGACACTATCTTCCTTTAGAGATAGTGTCTTTGCAATGGATCAAACTCTTTACATAATACTATTTATCAAATTCTTTTCATCTTTTGATAAATCACATATTGAAAACCCTATAATTTGATTGTTACAATCTACAAATATTTCTACTCTATCATTTCTAAAAGAATTGACAATTACTTTTGTTTTATCAAAAGAACAAATCAATTTGTTTCCAAAATAACAAATTTCATATGTTTTATAAACATCAATATAATCATTAACTTTGGTAAAAATACTAGTATCAACTATGATATTTCCGTCTAATGAGGGTATGTTAATATCTTCCCCTTTTTTTATAGCTAATCCATCAACAAAAAATGTTACATCGGAAATAAATCCATCTTGACAATCAATTCCTAACTCCAATGGTGGTATTCCAATAACATTTGTTAATCGCCAATAGCTTGGAATCCCTTTAAATTCAGGATTTACTAATGATATCATTAGTAAATCCTCTGCTACTTTTTCAAATACAATATTAATCTTTTTTTTGGAAGTAACTAAATCTTTTTTTATTAATAACACTCTCTTCTCTCCTAGCATTATTTGTATAGTGCATGATAAATAACACCTGTGCTACCGTCTATTCCTATTTCCCAACCATTGATAATAAAGAAATTCCTCCCTGATTGAACCTTAGGCAATATTCGCGATACGACATTGGTACCAGGCACCTTTACAGATTTATTACCTTTCGTAACATTTACTTAATGGTGCCTGGTACCAATGGGAGTCCTCCTTTTCGGAGTTTTACTGCAAGGATCTTGAGTAAAAGAACAGATACTGCTGCATGACGCCGTTGTAGGGAGCATAGCGCTCAAAGGGGAAGCCCTCTTTATAGTGCTGCTCCAATACCCGGTTGATCCAGACGTCCTTAGGAAAGGCGTCCAGGCGATGATATCCGAATAATATCTCGCAATTGGCAACCTTGACACCAACGCCGTACAGTCCAAGGAGAGACTGCATAAGAGCCTCGTCGCTTACGGTTTCCCAGCTTTCAAGCTTCACAGCCCCGGAAGCTACGTCCTGAGCTGCCTGATAGACGTATTTATCCCTGTAGCCAAGGCTGCAGCTTCCAAGGTCACTTACAGAAAGCTTTGCCAGCTGCTTGGGCTCAGGGAAGGAATAGATATCCCTGCCATCAGGGTCTGTTGCAATCTTTTCTCCTGCCAATGCGCATATTTTTTCTATGGACGCCTTGATGGCAGGGATATTTTTTCTCTGGGATATTATAAAAGAAATCAGCATTTCCCATGGGTCCTGCCTTAGAATCCTGATTCCCTTTCCGAATTCGGATGCATTGTAGAGATATTCATCGTCATCTCTGTCGATGAGGCTTCGGATTTTCCTATAGTCTGTATCCAGGTCAAAATAGGTACTCCAAAAGCCTTCAAATTCCGCTTTGTCGCAGTCAGCCTCGTACTCGCATTCTCCGGTCTTTTTTATGTACAGGAACTTGTCTTTTGCCACAATGCCAAAGCCTTCGCCGCACTCGTTAAACCGAAAGCACTGTCCGCTTTCCGCTATTTTTTTCAGATCAAAATCGTCATGAATCTTTAGTTTCATGCAAACCTCCAAGTCTTTAAGGAAGTATCATCTTCGGTGCTTTTCTTTAGTTTTCCCGTTTGTGGCCGCATCAATATATCCTCTGTCCCATAGCATAATGTTGAGCTTCTGGGCCAGTTCCACGGCAGGCTGCGTAAAATACTGATTGGTCATTACAACTCCCACCATGCGGTCATAATAGTCTCTTCCTGCATATACTTCCTGAATAGCCTTAACTCCAATGGGTTTGTCGTAGCACTTACACTGAACTGCGTAGGTGACTCCGTCTTTTTCAGCCAGAATATCCGCACCGAAATCCCCGCTTCCCTTTGTCACCTGAACATCTATGAAGCCCATGTCCTTGAGCACATCTGCGCAGTAGTACTCAAAGTCATGTCCTTCCATCTCGTCGATGGGAAGGGGCTTATCCTTTACCAGCCTGATGAACCTGATAGTCAATGTTATTATCAGACACACCGCAGCCCCGACGATTAAATATATTATCTGCTCTTTTGTCATCATTCCCCCATACCGTTTTCAGCAGCAAGCTTCTTTATCTCTTCCACATGGCGGTCCCAGGATTCCCAGTACTCATCCCCACGCCTGTCGGGGACATCAAACACGTACTTGATCAGTTCAGCAACATGCCTGGTGTACTTAATGCTCCCCCTGTAATTTAGATGCGAGTTGTCATTTAGGTCTTTTTCAAAATCGAGGCCCAAAGTCTCGTAGTAATCATTTCCGTTCTCGTATAAAATACCCCTGTCCAAGGCCAGCTTTTCCACGTAGTTATAAATTCTTGTGGCCTCATCCTCCCTCACATAAGGGGATACAATTAAAAATATCCCAATGTCATTTTCATTGCAGTATTCTATTATCTTATCCAGGTATTCTGCGGATTTCTCCGGAAGAGGTGAAATGTCGTCCGGATCATACTCGTTTTTAATGTGTACTTCTGTCCTGAAATACGGGGTAAAGCCCTTGAAGGAAGCCCTGTCCTTCTTTGACGCGAACAGATACTCAAAGTCTTCCTCTTCCAGTTCAAAATATCTCTGATGATAGGTCATAAAGGAAGGAAAATAATCCAGTATCTTATCCGGCTCGCAGCTGTCCATGATCATTTTTATCTTATTCCATGAGAGCTTAAATCCGTTGAGATTATCCGTCATGTAGGTATACTGATATTCATCGTAGAAGGTTCCTGCGCTGTAGAGATCAAGCACCATTACCTTGGGCTTTTGAGTCTTGCAGATTTCCTGAAGGTAGTAGTAGGTCATCCAAAGTGGCTGCTCCGCTCCGCTGTAGTCATAGCCCGCAATCCCGTATTCCTCCCACAGGACAGCTGTATTGATGTCGCAGTGTATATGGCTTGAGCCCATAAATACCACATCTACGGAGTCCTCAGGCTGGGCATACATATCCCTTGCCTGCCTGATGCCGTGCCCGGTCTTCATGTTAAAGACCCTCTCCACGCAGACGAATGTCACCACAAGTACCAGCACCAGCACTATGAAGTTAGTATATTTTCTTAGCTTTCCCATAACAGAAATGCACCTTTACACAATTTCTAGAAGTTCATATAAATAAGCCGTGCCCCCATATCAGGTCCGTAGGCGCCGAAAATAAAGATTACGATCACAAGAACATAGAAACAAACATATCTGACTCCCTGAGGCAGTACTGAAATCATCTCGGGGATGCAGTTCTTATGTCTGTAGGCAAGGCTGTCCAGAATCGCCATAGCCACAAACAAAATCCCGATGAGAATCAGCTCGGGAAGCGCCATCTCCAGCTTTTCCATCTGATACGTAAAGCTCCCGTATCCGCTAAGGTGGGTGAATATCCCCTTTACATATCCCAGGGCGGAAGAAAAGGATGTGGCCCTAAAGAATATCCAGGCAAAAGAGGCTTCGCAAAAGGCTATGACAAGCCCCAAAATTCCTTTACGGCAAAGAGCTATGCCCTTTTGTTTGCAGATGCTGTCCACCGCAGAAAAAGCTCCGTGCAAAAGTCCCCAGGCCACAAAATTAAAACCTGAGCCATGCCACATTCCGCAGACTAAAAAGACAATCATGGTATTTATGATCTTTCTCATATCCCCTTTTCTGTTGCCTCCAAGAGGAATATAGAGATAGTCCTTTAGAAAGCTGCTAAGGGACATGTGCCATCTTCGCCAGAACTCAGTGATATTCTTACTGCAATAGGGCATTTCGAAATTCTTCATAAGCTCTATTCCGAACATCAAAGAGACTCCTATTGCCACATAGGAATATCCTGCAAAATCGCAGTAAATCTGAACTGTATAGAAGATTGACCCCAGAATTAGCCAAAGGCTCCCGTAGCTCATGACTCCCTCGAACAGTTTATCCACGGGAAGCGCAAGTCTGTCAGCAATCACAATCTTCATAAAGCATCCAAAAAGGATGTAGTAGATAGCCCGCTTCCATCTGTCAAAGTCCCTGAAACGAACACAGGACAGCTGTTCTATCTGCTTATGAAATCCATCAAACCTCTCAATTGGTCCGCTTACAAATTTGGGAAACCAGGTGAGATAAAGCAAAACATCCACGGGATTTTTCTGTGCCTGAATTGTTCCTCTCTTTATATCCACCAGATAGCTGATCACCTGGAAAATGTAGAAGGAATAGCCCACAGGAATAAACAGCGCACTGAACAAATCTGCCCTTGGAAGATACTTCAGTATCAGGAGGCTTAAGACACATAAAGCCACGGTAGCATAGGTATATGCCGCCGCAGCTTTTTCATTGCCTTGAGTTTTCTTTTGTCCGATAATGCACCCGAAAAGATAAGCCAGTACACTGACAGCCATAACAGCGATTCCCGCAAGGCTGCTGAGTGCATAGACATAGAAAATACTTGCCACAGCCAGCAAGTATTTTCTTGAATTACCTCTTAGTATATAAAAGATCAGACATATTACCAGTGCGTATAAAAACGATGGTATAGTAATTGTCATAGTTTAAGATCGCCTTCCTTAACCCAGCCAAGTTTTTTTACACCGGCGTGAATAACTAGTGATAAAACAGCGGGAAGCACAAAGGAAATACATATAAGCCCAATCCAGTCGAAAGCTGTTATAGCTGCCTTGGTGCCTTCAGCAACATCGTTGACCCATCCTGTGTAAACACCGATCTGTCCAACAAAACCGCAGGTTCCCATTCCTGATGAAACAGGTGCTCCGTTCATCTTGAGTTTGAAGATGCAGGTTGCTATAGGACCTGTTATGGCAGAAGCAAGTGTAGGTGCAATCCATACCTTGGGATTCTTGACGATGTTACCCATCTGAAGCATGGAAGTTCCGATTCCCTGAGATACAAGGCCGCCCCACTTATTCTCCTTGAAGGATATAACCGCAAATCCGATCATCTGAGCACAGCATCCCGCAACGGCTGCTCCGCCTGCAAGACCTGTAAGTCCCAGAGCTGCACAGATCGCTGCTGAAGAAATAGGAAGTGTGAGGGCCATACCAACAACTACCGATACCAGAATACCCATAAGGAATGGCTGAAGCTCGGTTGCCCACATGATGAGGTTACCCACCCACATAGCTGCTCTTCCAAGAGGTGGTGCGATCAGCCATGAGAAGAATATACCAACACCGATTGTCACAAGGGGTGTTACCAGAATATCAATCTTAGTTTCCTTGGAAACCGCTTTACCAAATTCAGCGGCAAGAATTGCTACAAAAAGAACTGCAAGAGGTCCGCCTGCACCGCCCAAAGCGTTAGCGGCAAAACCTACAGTGATCATAGAAAAAAGTACCAATGGCGGACACTTAAGTGCATAACCGATAGCAACGGACATTGCCGGACCACTCATAGCGGAAGCAAGTCCGCCAACTGTGTACTCAACACCTGCAACAGTGGCTACTGTCTGCATAAGGAACGGAATCTTAAACTGTGTTCCAATGGTATTGATGATAGTACCGATCAAAAGTGAGCAAAATAGTCCCTGCGCCATTGCCCCCAGCGCATCGATCCCATACCTTTTAAGTGAGATCTCAATGTCTTTTTTCTTCAAAAACTCCTTCATTTTTTCATACACTCCTCTTTTTAATATTTTGTTGCTGTTCTCTTTAAAAGCGCTACTGTTTCAACATGAACTGTGTGGCAAAACATATCGCAAGGTCTCACTGCCGCAAGTTCATATCCGCCATCTGCCAAAAGTCTCAAGTCTCTGGCCAAAGTCGCACTGTCACAGCTAACATATACTATTTTTGCAGGTTCCATTTTCAGCATGGTGTCAATGCAATCCTGATCGCAGCCCTTTCTGGGAGGGTCTACCACGATCACGTCCGGATGAATTGCCTGTGTAAGGGAAATGCCGGTCTCATCATCCCGGTCACTGCCTTCTCTGATGGCATTCTCGTAAAACTCCGGAAGTACTTCCTCTGCCTTTCCGCACAGAAAGCTTGCATTATCTATCCCATTTCTTATGGCATTATTTCTGGCGTCCCGGATTGCATCGGGTATTATCTCAACCCCGTATACATGCCCTGCTGCCTTAGCCATAGCCAAAGTAATGGTCCCTATTCCGCAATATAGATCCCAAACCGTCTCTTTCCCGGTAAGTCCTGCGTACTCTATGGCCTGCCCATAGAGTTTTTCCGCCTGTACAGGATTGACCTGATAAAAAGACAACGGAGAAATCTCAAATTTAAGACCGCAAAGGGTATCTGAAATGGTATCCTTTCCCCAAAGGGTATGAATTTCAGTTCCCATAATAACATTGGTCTTATCTGTATTTATACTTACAGAGATGCTGGTCATTCCCTCAACCTTACAAAGGTCACTGACAAGCTCCCTCTGACAAACTATATAATCCGTATTATCACCGACCGGAGAAGTAACGTCAACCTTTATTTTGTCTTTGCGGTAATTTATTACCAGGCAGACCATGATCTCGCTGCTGACAAAGCCCTTTCTGATAAGAACATGTCTTAAAAGACCGTTCCCCGTAGCTTCGTCATAGGGTTCAATCCCGTATTTTTCCATGTGGGAGATGATGATATCAAGGATTTCTTTGTTCTCGGCTGTTCCTATAAGACAGTCCGTCACAGGAATAATACTGTGGGTGCGTCCCGCATAAAATCCTGCTATAATGCGCCCCTCTTTGTCCCTTCCCATGGGGAACTGGGCCTTATTCCTATATCTCCAGGGCTCCTCCATGCCTATGATGGGTTCCATGATACTGTCGATGAAATCCCCGTCAAAGCCTCCGAGTCTTACAAGGTTATTTCTCACCTTGCCCTGCTTGAACTTAAGCTCCCTCTCATAGGACATACTCTGGGTCTGGCACCCGCCGCACTGCCTTGATACTGAACATAAGGGCTTAACCCTGTCCCCTGAAGGTTCCATGACTTCCTCAAGATGAGCGTAGGCGTAGTTCTTCTTGGCCTTCATGATCTTGACTTTCGTCCGGTCTCCGATCACAGCATCCTTTACAAAAAGAGTATAGCCGTCAATTTTACCTATGCCCTCGCCGTCATTACCTATATCCGTTATCTCAACCGTGCAAAGATCACCTTTGCCATATGCAAATTCTTCTTTCTCTGTTTTTTTGCCCATTATTGTTTCCTTAATTCTTCCATTGAAGCCGGTGGAGTTCACCCTCTTTTTCAAGGCCTGCAAAGTTATTCTGCCTGAGGGCCTCATAGAGAACAATCGCCACCGAATTTGACAGATTAAGAGATCTGATATTTTCACCCATGGGAATCCTTATGCAGTTCTCCTGATTCTCCACGAGAATTTCCTCCGGTATCCCAGCACTCTCCTTCCCGAACATGATGAAATCATCCATGCCAAAGGATACTTCCGTGTAGGATTTCTTTGCCTTGGTGGTAGCCATCCAGACTTTCGCGTCCGGGTGCTTTTCCCTGAATTCCTGATAGTCTATGTATCTGGTGACGTCAAGCTTTTCCCAGTAATCCATTCC
>JAEEGF012024322.1_pt1 | contig 17356 bp, 12 predicted proteins | sample 9134171 | NCBI WGS metagenome assembly JAEEGF01 (sample SAMN16246542, study PRJNA631951) | gut metagenome | biome: gut microbiome; feature: rumen; material: AP-attached | host: Bos | place: Iran: Karaj | collected 2018-10 | reverse complement strand
GCCTTTATCTCCTACGGGTGGGGCACTCGTCCTCCCGTAGTAAAGTGACCTTCCTCCCGTAGTAGATGAAAATCGCTGTTTGAATCCAAACAGCGATTATGATTGATCAATAAGCCAGAAAATATTGCTTGCCATTTTCCTCTATCATTCCGATACGGTCTTCACGAGCAAGCCATCCGATAGCATAGGCCAAATCGGTAGCATGAAGTTTTGTCTGCACAATCATGTCAATAAATGTCATTCGACTAGTTGTTTTTTTTAAAATATTCCAAACCAATCTAGCATTTTTCGCAATTCTATCAGCGTTCATGGTAATATCTCCTTTCGTTAATGTATCGTGTTTTCTTGATTTCTCTTTAAAGTTAGGCATTATTATGATAATCACCAAATATTATGAATAAAAAAATGCATATTTTAATGAAAAGTTCTACGATTATGCATTTTTAAACAGTTTCATTGGTATATTTAAACTCTTTTCATTATCTTGCAACCGATTTTGTATAGGCACCCATGACAGAACATACATTCTTCACTCCAGATGAGCACAAACTTTTTCTGGAGAATTATCATAAACTACTTAGACTGACAGGAGATTCTTTCTTGCCAGAAGATACTCGTAAACTTAAGAAGCAACTGGTTAAATCAATTGAATCTGGAAAAATAGTTCGAGATATTTTTGAACTGAATCCGCTGCTTAAGAGTTTACAAACAGCTATTATAGTCGCAGACGAAATAGGCATGAAACGCGCTTCTATTATGGGCATCATGTTACATGAATGTGTAAGTTCGGGCTCATGCACAATTGAAGAAGTAAACGATGGCTTTGGTTCCGACGTGGCTGGTATAGTTAGAGGACTTATTAGGGTTCGTGAATTATACGAAAAAAGTCCGTCTATTGAATCTGAGAATTTCCGCAATCTGTTACTAACATTTGCTGAAGATATGCGAGTAATTCTCATTATCATCGCTGACCGTGTAAACATTATGCGTCAGATACGAGATGTTGAGAATGAAGAAGGCCGTCTCCAAGTAGCTAACGAGGCAGCATATCTATATGCTCCCCTAGCCCACAAACTTGGTCTTTATGCTTTGAAATCTGAGCTGGAAGATCTTTCTCTTAAATACACAGAACATGATATTTATTATCATATCAAAGATAAACTCAATGAGACCAAGAAAAGTCGTGACGCCTATATTGCTCGCTTTATTGGACCTCTGCAAAAGAGTTTAGAGGATGCTGGATTGAAGTTTCATATTAAAGGCCGAACAAAATCCATTCACTCCATCTACCAAAAGATGAAAAAACAGAAATGTCCATTTGAGGGAGTGTATGATTTATTTGCCATCCGGGTGATTTTGGATTCACCTTACGAAAAGGAAAAAATGCAATGCTGGCAAGTGTATAGCATTGTGACAGATATGTACCAACCCAATCCTAAGCGTCTGCGTGATTGGCTTTCTGTACCAAAAAGCAACGGCTATGAATCATTACATATCACAGTGATGGGGCCAGAAGGCAAATGGGTGGAAGTGCAGATTCGTACTGAACGCATGGATGAAGTGGCAGAAAGGGGGTTGGCTGCTCATTGGCGCTATAAAGGCATCAAAGGTGAGACTGGCCTTGACGATTGGCTTTCGTCGGTTCGTGAAGCGCTTGAAAGTTCGGAAGGGACTGGTCTGGAAGCAATGGATCAGTTCAAGATGGATTTGTACGAAGACGAGGTATTTGTTTTTACTCCTAAAGGTGACCTTTATAAACTTCCTAAAGGTGCAACGGTGTTAGATTTTGCTTTCATGATACACACCAAACTGGGGTGTTCTTGCACAGGTGGAAAGGTTAATGGTAAAAATGTGCCCATACGTCAGGAGCTGAAAAGTGGCGACCAAGTGGAAATCATGTCATCAGCTTCACAGACACCAAAACAAGGATGGCTTAAGATTGTAGTTACCTCAAAAGCTCGTACGAAAATTAAACAGGCACTTAAAGAGACTGAAGCAAAACAGAGTGCTTTTGCTAAAGAAGAGTTAGAGCGTAAATTGAAGAATCGAAAAATAGACTTCGACGAGTCTGTAATGATGAAGGTCATCAAGCGAATGGGATATAAAATCATCACTGATTTCTATCAAAATCTTGCCAACGGCACCCTCGACACCAATTCTATCATAGAGGAATATCTCGAGCAATTGAGGCGAGAGTCTGATATTACAGAGGCACAATCTCGTACGGCAGAAGGCTTCAGTTTACAGAAGATGGAGGGCGAGGATGACAACAGCCTCGAGGATGTACTGGTGATTGATCAGAATCTTAAAGGCATTCAATACCAACTGGCGCAATGCTGCCACCCTATTTATGGTGATGATATTTTTGGATTCGTTAGTATTAAACGAGGCATCATGATTCATCGAACCAATTGTCCTAACGCCCATGATATGAGGGAGCGATATGGATATCGTATTGTAAAAGCAAAATGGGCTGGCAAATCAGTGGGTTCGCAATATCCTATCACATTGATGGTGGTTGGACATGACGATATTGGTATTGTGACCAATATCACCTCTATTATTAATAAGGAGATAGGTATTAACTTACGAAGTATAGGTATTGAAGCCAATGATGGGCTATTTAGCGGACAACTCACAGTAATGGTGAGTGACACTTCTAAGCTAAACGCCTTGATTAAGAAACTTAAAACCGTAAAAGGTGTAAAGAATGTTAGCAGATTATGAGTTATAATTTTAAGAAACAACTGAAGAGTTTTATTTTTGCCTGGAAAGGCATCTTAACTTGTGCTGGGCACGAGCAGAATATTACGTTTCATATAGTAGCAGCCATCACAGTAATAGTAGCAGGATTTATCTTTAGCATTACACATATAGAATGGATGGTAGTGATGCTATGCATTGGAACAGTTATAGCTGCCGAATTGTTCAACTCTGCTATAGAAAGACTTGTTGACCTGGTTTCACCTGAATGGCAAAAGGTCGCCGGAGAGGTAAAAGATATAGCTGCCGGTGCTGTCTTGGTAACAGCTATCACAGCAGCTATTGTTGGTCTTATAGTATTCCTCCCCTATATTTTAGCACTCTTCTAAATTAAGGGCGAACACGCTTCTGCTTGAAATATGGCCATGTAACGGTGCAAAACATCAGTACCGAAAGCAAGATGGTGATGACGCCAAAAAGGAGATTGTTAGCAATTCTTTCCCCCTCCACCAATCCCATAATAAGCCCAGCTTGAGTGGCAAGCTGAAAGGTAGTGTTGGCTGTACCTCTTTGGCAATGATGAGAGAGTTTAACAAATAGTCGAGTTAATAGAGGTGTTATAATAGTAATGCCCACTATCATCAATACCCCAATCCAATAATAAGGTGGAAGTAAATTAAATAACAATCCTATGCCAAACGACAGCATAACCACATTAACGGCCGGTATCCAAGCCAATGGCAAGAAAAAACGATCAAGGTTGAACACCCCTACTCCTATTGGTGCCCTGAAAGCCACATAAACTCCAACTTCCAATACTATACACAAGAAAAACAATACCATTGATATGATTACCAAAATACTGAAATCCATCATCAGATAGAGGGGTGACAAACAACATATTCCTAATAACATGCCAAAGGCTCCTGAAAAAGCATATATTCTGTTACCTACTCCACGACGATTAGATTGAGTTATATCGATACCTATGGTAATGCCAGCAGTAGTAGCGATTCCAAAAGAAGCACCAGCCAAAAACATTATCATCATCACATGCCATGACTCATTAGCAAAACACCAGCCACCAAAACATAGAGCTGTTGATAAAGTGGATATAATCAACACATATTTCCTTTTAAATACATCACCTAGAAATGCATGTAACGGTCCAACGCATATCATTGCAACCACAAACAGCAGAAACGAAACTGCCATCTTAGATTGGTTTAATCCCATTAAATAACATTGAGCCGGCAACATGGGCAACAATGTCCATACTGCTGCATAAAACATAAAATTAGCAATGCAAATACGCCAAAAATCCAGCGTCATCAATTTATGAGTGCTTTCTTTCATTGAGTTCAATCAGTTTGTCAAAAGAGAAACCCTTGTAGTCATGCAACACATGATGACAAAACGGAGCTATATCTTCTGCCTTATTAGTGGTTGCTAAACCTACAACAGTAGCTCCAGACGCCAAACCTGATTTCAGTCCGTTAAAGGAATCTTCAAACACGAAAGTGTGTGCAGCATCTGTGCCAAAAGTTCTCATTCCCAACAAATAGCAATCAGGATTTGGCTTTGATTTTGTGAACATTTCAGCAGTGAAGATGCAATCAAACAGTTGGGGTATTTCAGGATGAGCAGCATATACAGCAGACATTTTCCCTTCATCAGAACTGGTCACCACAGCCGTCATCACGTCATGAGCTTTTAAATCGTGCAGAAAATCCTCAAACCCATCAATATATTCATACTTCATATGCTGCTCAAAATATTTCAATTGTTCGTCAATGGTTTCCCATTGGTCTTCTAATCCTTTGAAGTATGTATTGAATATGGTAGTCAGGGTCTGTCCTTTGATAATCTGTTCCAAATTGTCGTGCTGCAGATACTCAACGCCTATCCGGTGCCAGAACACGCTGTATTGTGACTCTGTGTCCATCACCACACCATCAAAATCGAATAGTACTGACAATCTCTCTTTTTTATCCATAAAAAACAATAGTTATCAAAAACCGGTGCAAATTTACAAACTATTTTCCTTATCTTTGCAATATAATCATCAAAACCGTATCATTTATGGAAGAGAATATCAGACAAGCTGTCGCTACATTGAAGCGAAATTTCGCCTACTTATGGTTCGCAGCCTTGTTTATCATCATATTAGGAGAAACTGGCGGATTCAATCTTACTGGTGCCTATGCTGACAATGTAAGAGCAGTTTATTTCACTGAGACAATCGTGATTCTACTTACAGCTTGCTGTATTCCTGCCGCATTGAAGCTCTTTGCCTGGGTTAAAAAGAAAAAGATTGATACAGATGCTAGCACTGACGCCGCAATGAGTCAGTATGTGATGTGGAGCAGTGTAAGAATCTTGTTGCTTGCCATCCCTGTTATTACTGGCATTATTGGTTATTATCTCATGCAAAGCACCTCGTGCATTCTTTGTGCATGTATCGGACTTACAGCTTCATTGTTCTGTGTCCCTTCAGAAAAGCAACTGAAAAAAGATTTAATGATTGATTGATTTGCACATTATCATCCTTTTTGTGCAGATTTTCAGCCTCTTATGTGCTATAATTTGTTAAATGTAGTATGTAAGGGGCAAGAATAGTTTTTTTCATTGTATCTTTGCAGCCGAAATATAATTTTACAAAGAAGTTTATAACAACAAAGATATAAAGATTATGAAAGCATTTGTGTTTCCTGGGCAAGGTGCTCAGTTTGTAGGAATGGGTAAAGACCTCTATGAAAACAATCCATTGGCAAAAGAACTTTTTGACAAAGCTAATGATATTTTGGGCTATCGCATCACTGATATTATGTTCGATGGTACCGACGAAGAATTGAAGCAGACAAAAGTAACACAGCCTGCCGTATTCCTTCACTCTGTCATTTCTGCCCTCTGTTTGGGCGACAAGTTCAACCCAGAAATGACTGCAGGTCACTCTTTAGGTGAGTTCTCAGCATTGGTAGCAGCTGGAGCATTGAGTTTCGAGGATGGTTTGAAACTGGTGTATGCTCGCGCTATGGCCATGCAGAAAGCATGTGAGGCTCAGCCATCAACTATGGCGGCTATCATTAACTTGCCTGATGAGAAAGTGGAAGAAATTTGCCACCTTATTACTGAAGGAGGAAACATTGTTGTTGCAGCTAACTACAACTGTCCTGGACAGATTGTAATTTCTGGTTCTATTGAAGGAATCAACAAAGCTTGTGAACTTATGAAGGCTGCTGGTGCTAAACGCGCATTGCCTCTGAAGGTGGGTGGTGCTTTCCATTCTCCATTGATGCAACCTGCAAAAGAAGAATTGGAAGCAGCTATCAACTCAACCAACTTCAATACTCCTAAGTGCCCTGTTTATCAGAATGTAGATGCTAAACCTCACACTGATCCAGCAGAAATTAAAGCTAACTTGGTAGCACAACTTACAGCTCCAGTTCGCTGGACACAGATTGTTGAGAATATGTTGGCCGATGGCGCAGACGACTTTACAGAATGTGGTCCTGGTGCAGTACTGCAGGGGTTGATACATCGCGTCAACAAAGATGTATCAGCTCACGGGGTTGGCTAAAACAGTATTTGTTCGTCTTCCAACTCACACGTGGTGAAGCCCATCTCTCGGGCTTTATCTTGAGGAAAAGTGAAATAGGTGGCGTTTGCTTCAGTGCAAACCTCACCTTTTTCATTATATATAGCAGCCTCGATATTTGCCATACCCATACGCTTCCACACTAAGTGAGCACGTAAAGTAATCATTGGCTCAGTAGTCATAATAGGCTTATGATAACGCAGTTCTAATTTAGTGGTCATTCCACTCGTCTGCAACTTACGAAAAACCACCCATCCACAAATCTCATCGAGCAATGTACTATGAATGCCCCCGTGTAACGTATCAATCCATCCTTGATAATGAGTTGATGGTTTCCAGAAAGACACAATATCATCCCCATCTTCATAGAATTCCATCTTAACCCCAATAGGATTATCAGGACAACAACCGAAACAGTCGTAATGGTCTTTATGCAACCACGGATTCTTAATCTTACGCATAGTCTGTCAATTTTGAATAGTTTTAGCAAATATAAGGAGAATTATTCTTAACTTCGCAGCATCTAACCTAAAAAATAAGATTATGGATAAAAAAGTAAACGGACATGCAGCGGTGATTCTGGCCAACGTTATTTTTGGTTTGGGCGTTCCTGTTACCAAATACTTGCTGGAAGACTGGACCACTCCAATGGTCTATATGGCCCTTCGTTGTATTGGTGCCGCATTGATTTTCTGGTTGATAGCTGCTTTCCTGCCTAAGGAGAAAGTTGAAAAGAAAGACCTGATTGTGATTATGCTGGGTGGTCTTACGGGATTTGTCATTTCGCAAACCCTCACTGCGTGGTCACTGAATTATACAAGTCCTGTTTATTATTCCCTCATTGCTACGTTGGTGCCCATTGGAACCATGATTTTGGCTGCCCTCTTCCTGAACGAGAAGATTACAGGTGTCAAACTATTGGGCGTTTGTTTGGGTATTGCTGGTGCCGCATTATTGGTATTGGTAAAATGGCAGACAGAAGCTGGCAGCAACGACCTGTTGGGTATCTTCTTCGCTTTGATGAGCTTGCTGACTTGGGTAATCTATCTTATCATCACCAGCAAGGTATCAGCGAAATATAGTGCTGTAACACAGATGAAATGGACGTTCCTCGTATCCACAATTGCCGTATTGCCTTTTGCTTGGAATGAGTTTGGACAAACTAAGTTGTTCAGTGGTGATTATGGATTTAGCGAAGGACTGATGGGTATTGGCAGTATGGCCTTCATAGTGGTATTTGCTACCGTAATGGGATATTTCATGATTCCTTACGCAATGAAATACTTGCGTGCTACTACCGTGAGTATCTACACAAACCTGCAACCCATTGTTGCATCTCTCATCGCGATTGCCATTGGTCAGGATATCCTTACCTGGGATAAACCTGTGGCAGCAGTGCTCGTATTGGTAGGCGCTTACTTGGTAACTCAGAAACAAGAATAAAAAAAAGAAAAAAACATCCCCCTCTATCACAAGAGGGGGACTTTTTTTATAGGCTCTACATTCACTACACTTTTGCAATAAGAGCCACTTAATTATTACTCATCAATTTACTGCATTTCTCTCAACCATACATCGATACCTGATTTGTCAGCATCCAGACGCTCCTTGATAGGCTTGATGTCAGTCTGACCAAAGTGATAAGGAATCAACACTTTAGGCTGAATCATCCAAGCAGCACGGATAGCCTGCTCCACCGTCATTGTGTAAGGTTGGTTCACAGGAATAAATGCTACATCAATCTGTTCGTCCTTCAGGTTAGACATTTCAGGTATATCTTCAGTATCACCTGCAATATAAATCTTCAAGCCGTCGATTTTCAGCACATAGCCGTTACCCACACCTTTGGGGTGGAACTGCAGATGATCTGGTGTTGTGTTATAAGCAGGAACTACCTTCAGTGAGATATCCTTCGTAATGTTGCGTGTATCACCATTACGTAACACCATACCCTTGTTCATTCGGTCGAAGCAACGCTGGTTCATAAACAGCAAGTTGTTGGGCTTGCTAATCAGTTCAATGGTTTCAGGATTGAAATGATCTCCATGTTCGTGGGTTACCAGAATCAAATCACCTTTGGGGAACTTAGAATAGTCAGTACCATAATTAGGCACAGCATCTACATGGATCTCGTATCCTTGAAACTCTATAGCCATTGTAGCATGTTTGATAAGGGTGATATTCACATCCTTACCGCTCTTTGTCTTAAAGGTTTCCACCTTGTAGTCTTGCGCTGAAACCGTAACTGCGGCAGCTAATGTCAACGCCATCATAATTAGCTTTTTCATTTAATTGTATATTTAATTGTTTATTGATATTTTCCCATTCTCATCTTTCAGTTTGCCAAGTCTTACTAGTACGTATATTGCCTTCTCTGCTGCCAAATCCACATTCGCACCTTTGCGACTGAATCCCAACAATGTAGCAATCACCTTTTTCAAGTCCTCACGAGGAATAGAAATCTGTTGTTCTACTGCATAAAGGGCAGCATTCATCAGTTCAATCAATGGTACATCAGCAATATCTCGTTTCGACTCGACACGATAATATGAATAGGCATGTGCCACTACCTTGTCTATCCAATACACATTATTCTTGCCATCGCTTATTGGATCAAGATAGAAATCAGTCAGTAGAGAGTCAACCAAGCTTTGCAATCGTGGAGTCACACGTTGCATGTTCCACAAAGTGGCAATACGCTTGTAAAGATAGTTATTAGTAACAGGCTGTTCTACAGTAACAATCTGTTTCAGTTGTTCTTTCACCTTAGCAGCATTCTTAATAACACGTTCAATGTCAGGTTGTGCAGTCGACGCCCTGAGTGGAGCAGTCTTATACACTTTTTCACGCAAGTTTACCGCCTTAGAAATAGGTTCGTCAGCAACGCTAAACAACTTTAGTTGAACAGGTTGTCCATCATCATGATTTTTTGCCTGCTCAGGATGTTGCAAATCGTAGAGTTTTTCGATAATACCTGCCAGCACCCTTTCACGGTCTTGGAACCAATCCACCGACCATACACGCATGAAATTCCAGTTAAGCATACGCAATACATTAGGCTGACAAATTTCACGATCACGAGTGGTCTTGGTATTGTAATAGCTCTTGCCATCAGTAAGAATACCCAAGAGATATTTATCGGGGTCTCGAGGATCCACTATAGCTAAATCGATACGGAAATTAGACTTACCTACCATCTTATCTATTTGATATCCACGATCCTCTAATGCTGCAGCCAATTCATTGATAATTTCACTAGCCTGCATCCGTGAAGAAGCAACAGAAGGAAGAACCTGCATTCCCTTAGCAGCAAACTCGAGGAATTTCTTCAGTCCAACCACACCTTTTGCATTAGACCTCCGCAAATCTATTTGCTCAGCCTTCAAAGTAGAGAATACCATCATTTCATACCTCGCACGAGATACAGCTACATTCAATCGTCGTTCACCACCCTCATTGTTCAATGGTCCAAAATTCATGGACACATGACCATTCTTATCTGGTCCGTAGCCAACTGAGAATAAAATAACATCACGCTCATCTCCCTGCACGTTCTCTAGGTTCTTGATAAAGATAGGCTCTTCACTTTGGCTTGATTTCAGTTCTAAATCAGGATGCTTAGCCAATTCTTCGTCCAGATAGTCTTCAATCAAGCTCTGTTGCACCTTACTGAATGAAACAATACCAATGCTGTATTTGCTTAGTTCCTTATCTGACAATCGTCTTATTACTTCCTGAACTATAGCTCTGGCTTCATCTGGATTACAACGAGTACGGCCCTTGTCGTAGGTGCCGTCGATCTGTACTAACGACACCTTAGATAGACGGTCATCAACAGATGGGAAAGTAAACAATCGGCCATCGTAATACTGTGAGTTACTGAAAGCAATCAGGCTCTCGTGCTTACTGCGATAGTGCCAAGTAAGATAGCGAGATGGAATAGACAATGTGATGCAGTCGTCAAGGATACTGTCCATATCATCAATCTCTGCTTCTTCTTCATCCACAGCGGAAGTTGCAAAGAAACTCGTAGGTGGCATCTGCATAGGGTCACCTACTACCACCAGAGCCCTACCTCGAGCGATGGCACCTACAGCCTCACTGGTCGGCATCTGAGATGCTTCATCGAATACCACGATATCAAATTTATCTCTGTCAAGGTCGATATATTGTGCCACCGATATCGGGCTCATTAACATACAAGGACAAAGTCTCGGCAACAAGGTAGGTATCTGGTCAATAATCTTTCGTATGGTAGTTCCTCGTCCTCCATTAGCAATATTGCGTTTCAATATACCCATCTCAGAGTTGGCCGCTGCCTCCATAATCTGTGAAGGCACATTAGCTGCCAATCTACAATACAGTTCTTTCTTCGTCAATTCTTGGAAAGTAGCTGTCTCTTTACGGTATTTGTCAACCAGTTCGCTAAAAATCACCCCATTGAACATACGTAGATGTTCGTCACTATCTACCCTCATTAAGATAAGCTGGTGATATATTCCTTTCAGCAAAGCCTGTGCTGCCTCAGCTCCATTCTTATGTTGCTTTTCTATATAATCACATACACAATTCATGTGTTTAGCCTCCAACTCACGTTTACGGCTCACCCACTGGCACCAGTCTTTCACCTTATCGAAATTCAACATCCAACGCTCCAAAGTGTTCGGGACAGCGATAGAGATCTGTTCTTGAGGAAGCGTCATGGATGCAAAAGTAGCCATCATCGATTTCTGTTGCTTATGCAAGAGATTCAATTTCAGCAATTCCTTCATTTCTTCACTATACTGTTGCTTAAATGCAGGAAGGTCACCTCCCGTCTTCTCAATGAACAGATCCCTCACAGAAACATAACTTAAATCATGTCTGTTGGCAAAGTCAACCAGGAACTGAATCACCTGTGGTGCAGCGTTGTACGACTGTTCTATCTTTGTCCAGTCCTGATGATTATTATTCACCAGCGACCCAAAAGCTTCTTTCAACAAATCAAGTGAATTATCTACCCTTTTAGCATTAATCTGATAGTTGTTCACATTCTCGAGCAACTCCACTACTCCCTCAGCTTTCAGTTGACTGTCATAAGCCAGCATCTTCTTCAAGAAAGAACGCTTGGCAAAAAATTTTGTCAAAAACCACTTATTCTGAATGTCGTTCCATTCGTTCAATAATATTACAGGATTGATATCAAAAACACTATCAGAACATTGACGCAGCAACTGTTGCTTAAGCATATCACGCTTTCTGCCCGATGCCACCACTTCGTTAAATTCCTTCTTGAAATCTTGGTCAGCTGCCAATTTCAGCAAATTGCCATTCATATTATAGGCATTCTCTAACGCAGTGACAAATTTAACCAACCCTTCAATTTCATCCATACTATCGTCTGTGTTAGAATTAAATATCTTTTTCACAAACGACTCACTAGCCTGTTTGAAAGCAGAAAAAGCTTCACTATACTTCTGCAATGTTTCTTTTACCCTAGCAGTAGTTTCCAGGCGAGCATCATTAGGTTCCAAGCCTCTCAATGGATGATCACAAGGATGTCCTATCAGCTGAAATACAGTATCTAAACTGCGAAGTGAACTATCCCACTCATCCAGCGTCTCTACATTCACCTGCTTCAAATCGGGCAAATTATCATTCAGTTCTTCATCGTATTTAATCGACAAATAGCGCACGATATAATCATAAAGGGACAATCCAGAGGGTAAAACCTTATGCAATGCCTCTATGTTGCTGATCATCTTCAGACGATGTTCATAAAGCTGATTGGCAGCGGTCTCAAATTCTTGCGGAGACTGAATATGCACAGCATCCAAAGCCAACTGCATCTGCGCTAAAAAATGCTGCTTTGTCATCTTGTTTGAGTGCATCTCCAAGCAGAAAGGATCAAGTCCAATTTTCTTCAATCGTTTCTGTACCACCTCCAAAGCAGCCATCTTCTCGGCAACAAATAGCACTCTCTTGCCTTGATACAAAGCATTGGCTATCATGTTGGTGATAGTCTGCGATTTACCAGTTCCAGGAGGCCCATGCAGAATGAAACTTTTGCCATCGCCAGAGTCTATCACTGCCTCCATTTGAGAAGAGTCCACATCCAACGGAATCGCATATCGCTGTGGCTTGATAGACTTGTCCATTATTCTGGAATCAACAATATCGATATTATCCTGCCATTTCAGTTTATTTTCCATCAAAGTGGCAATCACAGGATTCATCTTCAACTTGAGAGCATTGCTATGTATATCATTCCACATCACAAACTTATTAAACGAGAACAATCCCAACATGGTTTCCTCCAGAACGTTCCATCGTTTCATGGAGGTAAGGTGTTGACGCAAAGCGGCAAACACCTGCTTTACATCTACTCCATGTTCGTCTGTAGGCAACGGATTTAGTCCTGTGAGGTTGATATGGAACTGTTGTTTAAGGAGTTCAATCAACGTGATGTTTAATATCATATCTTCGTCTCGAGAGCGAATCACATAACCAGATTCCCCACCCTTGCGCACCAAGTCAACTGGCAACAGCAAGATGGGAGCATATCGTGGCTGAACACTTTTCTCGCTTTCATACCATTTCAGCATACCCAAAGCCAAGAACAGAGAGTTGGCACCATTTTCCTCCATCGCCGTACGAGCCATACGGTAGAGGAACTTGATGCTATTCTTCAATTCTGTCTCGCTATGGAATGATATCAATCGCTTGTTCTTCAATTCGTCTTTTACCAGCGGTTCCAGGTCTGATGCTTGTAAAGAGGAGTCATACATGCCACTCTCAGAAGGCTCAATCTGCGTCTTGGGAAAAGGTTGCATCGTAAAGCTCTTTCCGCTTTGTAACTCATCTTCCACACGATCAATACCAAACGAAACAAAAGGAATGATACGCTTTCCTAATTTTGCGTTTAACAAATTGTTTCTTAGAGAGAAATCCAGCAATTTGCGCTCCCAGATGGTTTGCTTGGTGACAGCCTGTTTATCCTCCTCAATCTTCAATGCATAGTGATCCAGTCGCTCCACCTTTTCGGTGGCATTCTTATGTTTCACTCCATCGTTCTCAACCGTCAGCTTGCCATCAAGTTCAATGCGTTGCGGCATCGGCTTCACACTACTCAATCTGCAACGATGCACATCCACAAACAACTGGAAACGATCCTCGTCTTTCAGTTTCAAAACAGCAGATTTCACTGCTTCGTCAAAATCCACACTTTGCGAGGAGGTCAGAGCGGTAGTCTCAACCACCACGATGTCATTCACCCCATCGGCACATTTTTTTAGCAAGAACGAAGCATCATCACCAATATTCTGTGCATAAATATCTTCCGTAATCCATGCTCCCACGAATGCATGTCCTTTCTGCAACACCAATATGGGGAACAAACCTGACGCTTCCAAACAAGATGCAAATAGCAAAGTAGTGTCCAAACAAGTACCCAGTTTATCTGTAAGTACCTTGTCAGCTAATCTTACGCGTTGCCCCATAGGTTCAAATGATGCAGGAGGAGCCACATAAACCAAAGCCTCCCCACGCAGGGCCTCATAGATGGCAGCTACCTGCAAACGAGCCCTGTGTCTGTCTTGTGTCTGGTATTCATCCATAGCCGAAGAGCCCGTCCATTTCTCCATATATTTTGAAGCCTTCACAATGACACTGGATATCAGTGGATGGTTAGGCACCACAAACGACGCCAGCAATTCAGGACGAACAGAAGTACCTGTCCATTGATCAAAAGCCATCAGACTGATTGGAAAGTCATGAGTCAGCAAGGTCTCTTCTCCAGCAGTGATAGTGATGGTAAACATAGTATCCACCATCTCAGTCATATTCAATAGCTTATCTATTAATGGTTCAATCTTTAGTTCTGAAATTTGCACCCTTTGTCCTGCCTCAACAAAATCAAGGTATTGAGCGTTGGGGATGATGAATTCACCGCTCACACCCACCTTCACACCCTGCCAGTTGGATGCATCATGATTCTCCACCTCACACATCGTGCAGGTATTCACCTTATTAAGCAGCATGGAATAGTTAACGCAGGGCAGGTAGTCCAACCTCAAACCACCCTGATGACCGTTGTCAAATGATGATATATAGTCCATTTTAACGAATTATCGATATAATTTTCCTCAAAATTAGATATTCTTTTTAATTATATCAATAAAAATGCTTTATATTTGTAGGAAATTTAGAAAATACATTAAAAATCTACTTTAATATTATGAAAAAACACATCATTTCTTTGGCAGTTATTGCATGTAGCATGAGCGTTTTTGCCCAACTGCCTTATCAGAATCCAGCCCTTTCTCCAGAGGAGCGCGCCGAAGACCTGTTGCTTCGCCTCAATCTGGAAGAAAAAGTGACGCTGATGCAGAATACATCGAAAGGTATCGACCGTCTGGACATCAAGCCCTACGACTGGTGGAACGAAGCCCTGCATGGTGTAGGCCGTAACGGCTTGGCCACCGTCTTCCCACAGACCATCGGTATGGCGGCATCATGGAACAACGAGTTGCTCGAACAGGTATTCACCGTTGTGAGCGACGAAATCCGTGTGAAGCACCGTCTGGCAAAGGAATCAGGCGATGTGAAACGCTATCAGGGACTAACCTTCTGGACCCCAAACATCAACATCTTCCGTGATCCACGTTGGGGACGTGGTCAGGAGACCTATGGCGAAGACCCCTACCTCACTGGTACGATGGGCTTGGCAGTAGTGCGTGGCTTGCAGGGACCTGCTGATTCTAAGTACGATAAGGCCCACGCTTGCGCCAAGCACTTTGCTGTTCACTCTGGTCCAGAATGGAACCGTCACGTGTACAATGCCGACCTCACCGATCCTCGCGACCTCTACGAAACCTACCTCCCTGCTTTCAAGGACCTGGTTACCAAAGGAGGCGTAAAAGAGGTGATGTGCGCCTACAACCGTTACGAGGGCAATCCTTGCTGCGGAAGCAACCGTTTATTGGTACAGATCCTGCGCAACGAGTGGGACTATCAGGGTATCGTGGTGAGCGACTGCGGTGCTATCGACGACTTCTATCGCCAGGGATACCACCAGACTGCAATGGATGCTGCTGAAGCTTCTGCTACTGCTGTGCTTACAGGTACTGACCTCGAGTGCGGTACTGCCTATCGCCAACTGGTACAGGCTGTTCAGCGTGGTGAGATCAAGGAGAGCGATATCGACGTGAGCGTAAAGCGCTTGCTCAAAGCACGTTTCGAACTTGGTGAGATGGACGAGCACACCCCTTGGGATGACCTGCCTACCTCACTGCTCAACAGCAAGGAGCACCAGCAACTCGCTCTGAAGATGGCCCGTGAGACAATGGTACTGTTGCAGAACAAGAACGACATCCTGCCTCTGAAGAAGAACCTCACCGTAGCTGTGATCGGCGCCAACGCCAACGACTCAGTGATGCAGTGGGGCAACTACAACGGAACCCCAGCAGCTACCGTAACCCTGCTCAAGGGCCTGCAGAATCGCCTGCCTAAGTCCAAGCTCATCTACGTTCCTGCTTGCGACCTCACCTCCGACAGAGTGTTCAACAGCCTCTTCAATCAGTGCTACAACGCTTCTGGCAAGGGCTTTGAGGTAGAATACTGGGGCAACAAGGACTTCAACGGCCCATCCATCGTGAAAGGCCGTGAAACCACCCCTTGGACTAAGTATACCGAAGGCAACACCGCCTTTGCAGCAGGTGTACCTCTCCAAGATTTCTCTTGCACTTACAAGAGCACCTTCCACGCTACACAAACGGCTGATGTAGAGATCCGTATTGGTTGCTTGGGCACCACTACCCTCCTCATCAATGGTCAGGAAGTAGAGAAGAAGACAGGCAACCTCAATGCCCTCACCGCATTCTATACCCTCAATGCTGAAGCAGGCAAGAACTACGATATCGAAATACGCTATCAGTATGTTACCTATGCTGGCAAATTCAGCTTCGACATTGGCCTGAACGAAAAGTTCGATGCACAGAAGGTCATCAACCAAGTGGCAAAGGCCGATGTAGTCATCTATGCAGGAGGTATTTCTCCACGTCTTGAAGGCGAGGAAATGCCTGTATCCATTGAGGGATTCAAGGGTGGCGACCGTACCGATATCGAGTTGCCAGCCATCCAGCGCAACCTGCTCAAGGCCCTCAAGGCAGCAGGCAAGAAAGTGGTTTACGTCAACTTCTCAGGTTCAGCCATCGGTATGGTACCAGAGACAGAGTCTTGCGACGCCATCATCCAGGCTTGGTATCCAGGTCAGGCAGGCGGTACAGCTATTGCTGATGTCATCTACGGCGACTACAACCCTGCTGGACGCCTTCCTGTTACGTTCTACAAGAACATCAAGCAGGTGCCTGATTTCGAGGACTACAGCATGAAGGGACGCACCTATCGCTACATGACCGAGAAGCCTCTGTTCCAGTTTGGTTACGGCTTGAGCTACACCACCTTCCAGTATGGTACCCCACGCATCGAAGGCAAGAACGTAGTCGTTGCAGTGACCAACACAGGCAAGCGTGCTGGCGACGAAGTGGTACAGCTCTATGTCAAGAAGAACGACGAGAAAGACGGTCCACAGAAGACCCTGCGTGGCTTCAAGCGCGTGAACATCGCAGCTGGTCAGACCGTGAATGTCAGCATTCCACTCACTGACGAGACCTTCAACTGGTGGGACAACAAGATCCACACCGTACATCCTATGAATGGCGACTACACCCTGCTCGTGGGCGCCAGCTCAGCAGATGAGGACCTCCAGTCAGTGGCCTACACCTTCTGACCTCAGGTACTCGTTTCGAGACAAACAATTAAAGGCTGCAAAATCTTGCAGCCTTTAATTATAGCCTTTACAATGTCTGTTTATTCAATTATCAATTAATTACCGCTACCACAAAAGTATTGGCAGGCAAAGAACCAGAGACAACATTGCCAGTAATTTGCAAAGGAATCTCAAATGGTTTAATAAGATTAGGATTCGCAATGCTATTTTCAGCCTCTAAGTCGTTGCTCTGGAGTACAATAGCCTTAGCGTTACTGAAGGTCTGTCCCTTCTTCATGCCTTCAAAC
>JAEEGF011711316.1_pt1 | contig 17356 bp, 13 predicted proteins | sample 9134171 | NCBI WGS metagenome assembly JAEEGF01 (sample SAMN16246542, study PRJNA631951) | gut metagenome | biome: gut microbiome; feature: rumen; material: AP-attached | host: Bos | place: Iran: Karaj | collected 2018-10 | reverse complement strand
CGTGTTGAAGACGCCGATGTTTGAGTAGCATAAAATAATGGTACGGACAGAATCAAGCAAAGGATAAATGAAGCATTAAAAATCTATGATTGCATATAAGTATCGTTCGGGAAGAGGACCAAAATCATTTGGTGTGAAGACTAGAATGATGTACCAAGGCAAATAACGAGGCCTATTTAAAATGTAAATAATTTCTATTGGCAATTTTGTTTTTTGTTGTATTTTTGCGATGAAATTGGTGAAGACTCGTATTAATAAAGTCTATAAATCATAAAATATGACGAGTATAGAATATGTGGATTCGGCAAATTTGATCTTTGATGATCAAAATCCACGCATGGTAGAGTTTGGTGCAAACCAATACTCAGAAGAACAGCTTATTAACCTCTTGTGGAGAGAAATGGCAGTTGAGGAATTGGTCATGTCGATTTTGGCTTTGGGATTTTTTGACCATGAGCCTTTATATGTTATGCGTCGTGAGGACGGGAAACAGATTGTGCTTGAAGGAAACCGAAGGCTGGCGGCCATACGTTCTATTTTGAATCCTTCTATCGTGCAAGGTGAAAGAATGCGTAAGTTCGAAAGTCGCATTACACCGGAGATTAAAAACAAATTGGAGCATGGTATTCCTGTCATCGAACTTGCCAGCCGACAAGATGCATGGCGTTTGCTCGGTTTCAAACACGTGAATGGTCCCGCTAAATGGGGTTCGTATGCAAAGGCAAAATACATAGTAGACGTACACCGCAATTATAACATCAGTCTTGATCAGATAGCAGAACAGATTGGTGACACCAATAAAACGGTAAGAAAGCTTTATCAAGGGTTAATGGTGATTGAGCAGGCGGAACGGAATTCAGAATTCAGCATAGTTGATATCAAGACCCCGAGACTTTATTATTCTCATCTTTATACCGCCCTCGGATACGAAAAATTCCGCAATTATCTTGGAATTACAGAAGCCTCGGATATTGAGGCTCCTGTTCCCCGTGAAAAGTATCGTAACCTTCAAGAGGTGATGGACTGGTTGTTCGGTTCGAAAAAAAGAGGAGTAGAACCGCTTATCCATTCACAGAATCCTGATTTAAAACGTTTTGTGGGGGTGCTTGACAATGAGCAAAGTGTGGCCGCTATGCGTATGGGCAGAAGTTTGGAGGTGGCGTGTGACCTGAGTATAGAGACTAGTGCGGCTCTTCAGGAGTATATGGTTGAGGCAAAGATAGCTTTGGAGAAGGTGTCGTCAAAATTGTCAGGATACGACGGAAACGAAGGGCTTTTGAAACAAGCGGGAAGCATAGCCAACCTTGCTGACGACATTTATGATCGGATGGAGAAGATGAGAGTAGAAAAACTATCTGGGAAAAAAGAACGGATGACAGAATAGGAATAAGCGATGTTCAATAGACCGAATAGTCAAGACCCCGCTCCAGTTGTGGCGGATTTTTTAGAACTGCAGTGTTTCCTTTCGGATACACCCGTTTCGACATATTCACTGCGTTCACTTTTCTCTATGCCAGACGATGAGCTTGACAATAACGGAGTTGAATCATCTGACGATATCTCCATAGAAACCCTAGAAGATGGCATAAAAGAATGTGAACAACGATCCTTGTTCTGCCTCCAAAAGTATCCTTTTGAAATAAATTCCAACTCCCTGACCCTCAAATCTGAAGATGGAGTCTATAAGGAAATATATCAGTTTCTATTACTGTCAACCCGTCTTGACATGAACACGGATTCAATCCAAGCAGGGCTGAACGCTACGCAATTATTTGAAGAATTGTGTGCAAGGGTAGCCGTAGAGTATTTTGGACAACACTCTAGGTCAATGGTGTTTGGAACGGCAGGCGCTGGTACTTTCAAGCAGAAAGTAGAACAAGTTATTAGCAACTTAAACCTTACATCCTCGTTCAAAACACCTCTTGGATCAACAGGAAGACAAAAGGACGCTGCTGTTGATGTGGTAGCATGGATACCTTTTGCTGACAAAAAAGATAGTCAATTAATCGCCATTGGTCAATGCAAGACCGGTACTCATTGGGAGAGCATGCTTACTTCAACTCAACCGAAAGTGTTTTTCGAATCACATTTTACTGGACTTCCGTTTGCTGATGTTGAACGATTATTCTTTGTTTCAGAAAGTTACGGTATTGACCGATGGGAAGAACGAAGTAGAAAGGCAGGTATCATGTTTGATAGGACAAGGATAATGGAGTTTATTCCTTCAAATATGGATATTGATTTGTTGAATAGGATTATGCAATGGAACCAAGAGGCATTGATTTGTGCGATGCAGAAAATGTAAAATCAATAAAGCTGTCAACAAATGACCAGGTTTGTTTCACCATTACGCTATCCTGGAGGAAAGTTGAAGGTTGTTGATTATATCAAACGTCTATTTGAAGTCAACGACCTATGCGGAGGTACTTATATTGAGCCTTACGCGGGGGGGGCGAGCGTGGCTTTGGGTCTGCTGTTTAGCAAGTATGCGAGCAGAATAAAGATAAACGACATTAATCTCTCCATTTATGCCTTCTGGTACTCTGTGTTGAATGAAACAGAGGCACTTTGCCGTTTGATTGTGGATACGCCTGTGACAATGGAGGTGTGGCAGAAACAACATGAACTGCAAAAGCATAAGGAAGATGCGGGTTTGCTAGAATTAGGTTTCAGTACGTTTTTCTTGAACCGCACGAACCGTTCTGGAATATTGAATGGTGGCGTTATTGGTGGTAAGGAACAGACGGGAGCATATAAAATGGATGTCCGTTATAACAAAAACAACTTGATAGAAAGGATTGAACACGTGGCCAAGTATGCTGACGTGATAGACCTGACCAATATGGATGCTGTGGAGTTGATAAAGCGATATAAGCGTACCCCAACGGCAAAGACATTTTGTTATTTGGATCCTCCATATTATGTGAAAGGGAGAGACTTATACTTAAACTACTATAACGAAGATGACCACAAGGCCATAGCTGATGCCATAAAGAAATATAAGGGCAAGTGGATTATCAGCTATGATTCTGTGTCGTTTCTGAAAGAACTGTACAAAGACTATAGACAGCAAGAGTACTATCTGAGCTATAGCGCTGGAAATCCGTCAAAAGGTAAAGAGTTGATGGTTTATTCTGAAGGGCTAATCTTGCCAGATACGGGAATAGTGAAAGTAAAGAGACTTAAGCATAACAATTAGATAACCAATGGCAGACTATAGTTGGTTTAACAAGCGATATCTGCGTTCCATTGACCAATTACGCCCCTGGAGCAGTAACCCCAGACTAAACCCTGAGGAGCAGTGTGTTAACTTGCGTGATTTCATAGAAAACATCATTCAAGAAGAAGGTGATAAGAAGAATTTTTTGGACTTGCTTCGCTCTATAGCGAAGAATGGCTTCATACCTGCTGACCCCATCGTAGTTTGGCAAAAACCTGCTGATGGTCGCTTTTATGTGGCAGAAGGCAATAGAAGGGTGTTGGCTTTGAAGTTGCTTCGTGATCCGGAAAAGGCCCCTCGAGATATACGTGGAACTGTAAAGAGCTTGTCAAGGATTTGGCCGCGTATAGACAAGGTACAAGTGAATATTGCTCCCACTTTTGAGGATGCGGAATGGTATATCAGCCAGCGTAACAGTACTTCATCTATTCAAAGGAAATGGTCGCGTTTGCAGCAAATGCGATGGGTGGAGAGCTTATATGAGAAATACGAAGATGATCCTGACACCTTGGTTGAAAAGACAAATTTAAGTCTCGGTGAAATTGAGACTTTCATACGTATAATACGTCTATTGAATTTGGTGAACGAAGAGGAAGTGAAGTCCAAGCTTACACCAGCAGAATACAGAGATGCCACGGCCCATACTTTCCCCATCACAGTGTTTGAGCGTTTTTTCAATATCGCCAAAGTGCGTGAGGAATGGGGGCTCGACTATGAAGGCACTTCTATTTCCTTTAAAAACAAGGGCGGATTTCTTGTGGCCTTTACGGAAGTAATCAAGCGAATAGTAAGCACTAATCCCAATGTTAAACTTGATACCCGTAATGTTTCAGCAGATAAGATTGATGACCTGCTTGAGTCGCTGCCAAAGGTGAACTTGGATGCATTAGACCCGTTTAAGGTTGGTTCCAAAGGTGAACGGGAACCAGAATCTGCATCAGAACCAGAGCCGCAGCCCGAACTCAAACCAACACATAGAGAGCAAAAGGGAAATTTATCTCGAAATAGGCTGGTACTTTCATTTTATCAACTCAATACCAGTGAGGCACGGCTATGGCAGCTTTTCAATGAACTTAAGCGGTTGTCGGTAAATAGCTATACTAGTGTTTGTGCTGCTGCTGTGAGGATATTTCTTGAATTGGCCGTGTTGGACTATATTCAGTCGGAGGGACTTGAAGCACAAATGCGAAAAGATTTTAAATGCGACTTCAAAAAAATCATTCTTAAATCGCGTATTGACTATCTTTCCCGTAAGAGTCGACTCAAAGATACCCCCAAGGCCTGCAAGATTCTTAAAGACTTGATTAACGAAAAAGAGACGTACACGCTTGATATCTTGAACGGTTATGTGCATAGCAAGGACACGGAGTATCTTAATAAGCAATTTTTGAATGGTTTTTGGGATCATATTTTCCCATTGCTTCAATGCATGTTAGATATTACGGAAGACACAGAGGAATAAACAAGGTTTAGACAATAGAAACACTTCTAGCAAAATCTAATATGAGTTTTTGTGGCCTGTTCTTATCGGACGCCCTAGGTAAAACATCCGTGTCAATTCCATCTCTCCCGGTGTCATAGTGACGCCCATTAACATGAATCTTCCCCACATCGCTGACCCAGAACAGCGCAAGCAGACAGAAGCCTTGCACCTGCTCGGCCTGGGCAATCCCGAGGACATCGCCAATGCCTGCATCTATCTTTTGAGCGATGCCTCACGCTGGGTTACTGGCGGTAATCTTGTGGTGGATGGGGGGTATACGACGAGGTAAGATTGGGCGGTAAATAAGCTGAACATTATTATAAAGCCTAGCTCGGTTGTTTGAGGACGATGCTTTTGTTGGGTTTGTAATCCCATGTGACATGTTGTTTTTTGTTATCTTTGCAAAAACACAGTTGAAATACTATGAAAGTATAGAAATTTTAAGTCGTTTTGTCATTATTAACAGATTTACTCGCGTTAAATCGTTCGTTCGTCAATTATACTGACACACCTTCTTGTGTCACACAGCAGGCGTATTGTAAGACGTAGTGGTGTGCATGGAAGGATGAAGAAGAGATAAAACAAAATATGCCTAACAATAAACTAAACATTTCAGAGATGTCTGATGCTGATTTTCTGTCATTTCTTTATTCAGAAAGGGATAGGGAAAACAGCCTTAGTCAGTATCAAGGTTGGAACACTTGGGCATTGGTGGGTGCCATCGCAACGATAATCTGCGCTTTGTATTCGATACTAAAAACAAGTGCTGAGGAAATGTGTTTCAGCAACGTCTTGTATTATAGTAGCATTGTTTTTGCGGTTGTATTAAGTTATCGGTCATTTGCCTTGTTGTTCATCCGCCCGCGGGGCATAGATTATTCGAAGATTAAGACCATAAAAGACGCCGTTCCTATTTTTTATTTGGTGTTTGTCATTATTTGCTCAACCGCTTTTGTGTTGGTTTTTGCGATAATGGGCTCTTGGAACACTGTGGCTTGGTTGTGGTCGGTTGTTTTGTTTGCATACATCGTTTCGGGTGTCGCTATTATCATCAATAGAAATCGGATAGTACCGTCATACTATGATCCTTGTTTGTTTCCTAATAGATATGTGGATCTTGTTTTTAACTTGATTGTAGTGTGGCTGTTGTCGTTTGTTTTGTCACGATCAATTGGAAGAATTCAACAGATAGGATTTGGACCTGACTTGGAGTTTGCCGTTTGTTTTTCTATTTTGTTATGGCTGGTTTACTTTTTAATTAAAGCCAATATTGGTAATAGACCCGTAAAAGAGTTTGATGTAATAATAGATGATTATATATACAAAGGTGAATCCAAAGAACATACATATAATAGAATCTTGATCAATAGGATGGGACTCGGTGTTATGGAGGCCTGTAAAAAGGAAGTTGAGGTTATCCAAAAGGATCTTGATTCGTTTTCACCTAAAATGGATTTGATCAAGCATTATAGAACAGAATTGGATTCCGAATCAATCGAATTTGACAAGCTTAAAACAATCGTGGCTGACACTAATAGTGTTCTTGATTATTTGTCAAGCAATCAGAAACATTTTCATGGTTTAAGTGATAAAGTGGGACAAATGCTTGATATGGTTCCCGCCTTTGAAAATATACCTGAATTTAAGAGTTTAATGTCTGTCTTAAATGATGTAGAAGATCATGTTGACCAATTGTTAGAGGGTACATCTGAAGTGATAACAAAAGCCAAACAACATATGCAACCATTCTATTGTAATAAAACAGGGTCATACTGTCCTCAAATAGTATGTGAGCATCGCAATGATCCCAGATCGCTTGGGTATTCGATCAAGATGTGGTTTTATGGGCGATTGAAGTCTTGATATTCAATAGTTTATTTAATAACAAAATCATAGTATTAATGTCGGCAAACACAACTGGTATTGTTATCGGTATAGCATCTATTGTTATAGCCATTCTTATTTATTTCTTGCAAAGGAGAATTCGATATCCAGGAAAACTGAAATATGCCCTTGTCGAAACCTGGAAGGTCATGAGCGAATCACCGAATGGTTATGGAGACTTGTCGTTGAAATATAATGACTATGAAATAAAGGAAGAACTAAACTATGTGAAGTTTATCGTTTATAATAACAGGTCTTATGATTATTCCAGCGGAGATAGTGATAATCCGGTTCGAGTAACTCTTCCAGATGGTTGTAAATGGATAGACGCTAAAGTTGTTGGTCATTCTGAAGAAATCCAAGCAGAGATTGTAAATAAGGGAGGAAAAGAATTGGATTTAACATTCAAATTATTGAGAAAGAATGAGTTTATCGAAGTGGATGGTCTGATGGAATCTAAATCACAGATTGGTTTGGAAGATTTGGCAAAAGTCATCGAAGTTCGTCATAGAATTCCTAATGTAGCAACTGTAAAAAACACCGCGCTTCTTGATGCAAATGAGTACAAGTTGGCCATGGGGCGATTAATTACTTTTGGGATCGCCTTGTCTTTCTTTGTCTTCATACTCTTTTATACTTTGCTAGGACATCCTATGTCCCCATTGCAATACAAAGAATTGCAAAGTGGGGAAATCAGATCGTTGTATGTGAACAAAGAAGGAGGTGTTGTTTATCACAAAGGAATGTTTGTTTGGAATGGCTATTCTGCCCCCATTGATTCTAAAGAGTTCTTTGAACAATATGAACCTTGTTTTGAACCGTCACATATAGGTGAGACCGACTATTTTTATCTGGTGTTTTTCTTTTTTATCTTTTTGGTGCTTGGTTATCTGGTTGTTTGGTCTGCTTCTTATGTTTTGGGAACCAATGAGATAAGAAGGATTATGAGAGGTGGAAAAAACGTCTCTTCGTAGGTTGAACGTTTCTCGGCTTAGTTATACAGAAATTTGGTCTGTCTTTGGATGGATGAACAGAGCCCTATTCCTCTTTGAGCAAGTGCTTTCATGTTATCGACATGTGTGCGACCTGCTTTTGAGTAATTGTAACTATACCATTTGCCTCCATCGAATTGCACTCTGATGGATTGCTTTTGGCACTTTAAGAGGAATGGTTTTCAAAGAGACAAAGGGTACGGTTTTGGAAAACTATCCGATACCACTCATTTCAATGGAAACTTTGAAAGAAAAAAATGTGATTGTTATTGAAGGATAACCGAGCTTTGAAAGCATGACAACTACTTACAGCGGATTCGACTTCGGTCGGCCCCGCTGTTTTGTTTAAAAAACCGCAAGAAAAAGATCGATGAAAATACGTGGAAATGAAAGAATTACTATCTTTGCCATAGTTTATTCGCTTCCTTTGTCATTGCATGAGATGTGACTGACGGGGCGAAGCTGTGGGGGGGGGAGGACGAGGTGAAAGTAAATTATGTCAAACGATAAAACAAATAATAAGAACTAAGAATCCGCCTTGTGACGATAGCAGCGGCTGTCATAATTTAGAATAGAAAGTAGTATTTAATTATCAGATTTTTAGAATTATCAATGGTAGAGCATTATAGTGCATATTTCAAAAGAAATCACAGCGATTTTGTGTCAAAGGGCGTCTTTGATGGTTATATCGGAAAAGATGCAAGGTTGCATGTTGACCCTTTGCTTTTAAAGGACTGTACTACTCCAGAGTTTGTTGGTGCCTACGATAAGCTCTTGAACCATTTCAGGCAACTGGTTCATCTTGTTCCTGGTGATGAGAAGCACATAACAGATTTACGCTATAAATCGATTGTCAAACATTTATCCTTTCCAGAATTCTATTTTATAGGTTTAGGATATGGTGAAAAAACAAATGCTGGCAAGGGTATAACAGGAATAAAAGCAAAAAAGCTTGCTGATACAGCTATTGAAATCATACAAGATGGTGTACGTGACCCTGAAATATTTTTGCTGATAAATCTATTTCAAGAGAATATAGGCGCTGATGGTGTTAGCGACATTATGATTTGGACGCTTCGTGAGGAGTTTATTATTTATACTCAGCGAATTACAAAGGAATTCGGTTTCAAGACATATAAATTTGACGAACAATATAATCTCCCATTTTTCTTTCGACAGTATCAAGGAAAGCTGAGAACCATACCGATTATTTTTGTGCCTACGGAGATAATAAGAAATATACCAACAGCCGAATACCGCGATGGACATTTCTATAACGACTATAATGATGAAATACGCCGGCGTATTAGTAAGGATGTTGGCTTGGCATGGCGTGATATGACTAATAAGAAGTTGTTGAAAGAAAAGCTTTTGAGTCATCCTCGTGTCTTGTCGAAGATGGCATCCATCTATCGTGAGTTTAAAGGACAGGCATACGATTTTGGATGTGATGATAAGTTTATCTATGCAACGGCAGTAATTGATGAATTGATTGGCTTGGAGCCCATGCCTTTAAAGGCAAAAGAAGACAGCCAAGAAGCCATTCTTTACATAGCTCGCCAAATATGTCTTCAGTTTAAGAAAATGATAGAAGACAATCGTATGTCAGACCTTCTTTATTATAAAGATAAATTCAAAGGGGAAAAGACGGTACAGCGTCTCTTCATACTGATGGCTGATGCCTATTGCAGAATAAGTGACATTGATTTAAGCCCCGAGGACGACTATGGCATAGGTCCGGTTGACTTTAAGTTATCAACTGGCTATAGTCGCAAGGTTCTTCTTGAAGTGAAACTTGCCAAGAGTTCTCAACTGATGCACGGTTTGGAAGTTCAACTTCCAGCATACTTAAAGGCGGAAAGTACAGTAAAGGGTATTTACATGGTGGTGATGACAGAGCAGAATGATGACCAGATTGTAAGTACTTTCTGGAATAGGGTGTCAGCGAGCAGTTTTCCCGAGACGTTGCATGATAACATTATTGTTATAGACGCCCGGAAACGCAAAAGCGCAAGTAATCTTTGATCAGTTTTGTTAGTTTTTGTTTTGGCCACAATTTCCAAGATCGGTCCGCAGCTGACTAAAGGATCAAGGCCGACATCAAGGGCCCGACGCACAATATGGGTGCCCCTCCCCCATGTCGGCCATGGCCCCCGCGCCCAGCCCGGTGGAGATTTGGCGATCCCGAGGGCGTCGCCAATATCTACAACGAGGTGATTTTCATTGTCAATTCATACAATTTCATATTCAAAAAGCCTTGCCTAAATGTTTTAAGGCGGGGCTTTTGTTGTTTTTTGCCGCCCCTTGCGACATATCGGTCTTTTTAGTATCTTTGCAAAAGAATCGAAGATTATTTTTATGTTATGATTACAACAAAAGATTTATTAGATATTATTGAAAACAAAATTGCCAATGAGACCCAGAAGACACTCATTCGTAACAATTTTCCTCCGCAATTGGCGGAAAGAATGTGTGCGGCCATCGATGGGCAAGAAAAGGCAGAGCAATTCAGACGCTTATTGATGGAGTGGAACGAATGGATGGTGGCTCAACAGAGGCAACAACAATATATACAACAGTTTCTGCGGCAATATTATAAGTAGAAATTACAACAAACTATTAAAAAGATTCGTCAGTGAATCATAAAACTCAACACATGCAGCTATTCAAAGATCAAAATAAAATAAAGGAGTATCTGGACGACCTCTTGTCGCAAAAAGAATCCGAGGATTTGGAGTTCAAGCAAGCTGCTGGAGGGTTTCCTGGCAGTTTTTGGGATACTTATTCCGCTTTTGCCAATACAGAAGGAGGAACGATCATATTTGGCGTTGTTGAAAAAGATGATGGCTTTTATCTGGATGTTCTCTCTGACGAACTTGTCGTGAAATATACAAGGGAGTTTTGGAGCAATGTAAACAACAAGTCCACGATTAGTTGCAACCTGTTGAAAAACGACGACCTACAAGTTGTCAAATACAACGATTACAATATCATGCTATTTCATATTCCTTGTGCCAGCAGAGAGCAACGTCCCGTGTTCAGGACCACCAATCCGTATAATGGCACTTTCAAGCGGAATTACGAAGGCGACTATAAGTGCACGGAAAAAGAAGTGCAACGAATGTTTGCTGATGCAAACGACTCAACACCAGCAGACAGCAGGATTTTGAGCAATTACAGCCTGGACGACCTCGACAAAGAATCTTTGCAACAATATCGCCAACTTTTTGCTATAGCAAGACCCAGTCACCCTTGGCTCGGATTGGATGACCGCACTTTGTTGGAAAGGCTGGGAGGATTCAGAAAAGATCGTGAGACCGGTAAGGAAGGCTTTACCTTGGCCGGATTGCTCATGTTCGGCAAATACGAATCAATTATCGATAACGCATGTGCCCCGGACTTCTTTCCCGATTATCAAGAATGGTTGGATGGCGATCCCGATGCCAGATGGTCAACAAGAATATACCCCGATGGAACATGGGAGGCAAATCTCTTCCAGTATTATAGGAGGGTGTTGCCGAGGCTGCAAAACTTCTTGCCCAACCCTTTTCGACTAGAAGGCAATACCCGCAAAGAGGAAACTTCTGCTCACGTGTCCATTCGTGAGGCTTTTATCAATCTCTGTGTGCATTCTGATTTCTCGGTGAATGCCAACCTGCTTGTTAAGCATGTAAAGAACATGTTTGTTTTCTCCAACCCGGGAACCATGCTCATCACCAAGGCACAATATTATAAAGGTGGTCAAAGTGTATGTCGTAATAAGTCTCTGCAAAAGATGTTTATGATGCTTGGCGCTGCAGAAAGGGCAGGTAGTGGAGTGGATAAGATATTGAAAGGTTGGAACGATGCTAATTGGCGAGCTCCCTATGTTGATACAACTTGCCGTCCAGATACGGTCAATCTTTATTTGCCAATGGTGTCGTTGCTGGAGGCAGATGTTAAGAAGGGTCTGATGGGTATCTTTGGCAAAGGAGTAGTCCAAATGGAGCATAATAGGTTACTTACCCTGGCGCTTGCTTATACTGAAGGATTTGTCACCAATGAACGGTTGAGATATGCGCTGAATATTCACAAAGCCGATATTGCCGTCTTGTTGAAGGACTTGTGTAATAAGAATTATCTGAAAGCCGAAGGGCGTGGTAGAGGTACGAAGTATCATTTGCCCGTGAATGAAGGGGTTGGAAGTAATGTAGGAAATAACCTAGGAAGTAATGTAGGAAGTAACCTAGGAAGTAATGTAGGAAGTAACCTAGGAAGTAATGTAGGAAGTAACCTAGGAAGTAACCTAGGAAGTAAACCGATGAAGCAAAGAATGAGCAAGAAGGAAATTCGTGAGGAAATAGTGAAGGTTTGTGCGGATTGGGTGTCGCTTGATTTTATTTCCACAACGATCAGGAGAAATTCAACGTATTTGTTAAACGAGGTGATTCCATCCATGTTGGAAGACGGACTCATTGAGCGTATGTATCCACAAACTCCTAGACATCCTAACCAAAAATATAAAGCCAAACAAAAAGAATAAAAAGGTAACAAACTACGTAAAGCGGATTCGATTACGGTCGGGTCCGCTTTTTTTGTGGGTTTGTCCAAGGGCATAGGAGATTGCGGGTCAGGGTTCGACCCTTCGACAAGCTCAGGGCTCACCAACCGCCCGCCATGACGGCGTTGGGGTGAAGTTGAGTACTGGTGAAAAGGGTTTGCCAAAACGAGACCGGGTAGGGCGCGCGGGCCCTGGCCGACATGGGGGAGGGGCGCCCGCCATGTGCGGTGGGCCCTTGATGTCGGCCTTGATTCTTCGGTCCCTTCTCATCAAGGAGAAGGGACATAAAAACTTTTTCTTTATCTTTGCCCCCATAAATTAAACACTATGCCCAAAAACCGCATTTACCTCTGTCTGGCCCACATGAGTGAGGCCGGCCTCGAACAGAAATACATTCAAGAAGCCTTCGACACCAATTGGGTGGTGCCACTGGGACCCAATGTCAATGGGTTTGAAAAAGACCTTGAAACGTTCTGTGGTCAGAACAAACGTGTTGTCGCACTTTCTGCGGGAACCGCCGCCGTGCATCTCGCTTTGATTGCTTGCGGCGTGAAGCCTGGCGATGAAGTGTGTGTGCAGAGTTTCACTTTCTGCGCCTCCTCGCACCCGATTACCTATCTTGGTGCAACGCCCGTGTTCATCGACTCAGAAAAGGACTCCTGGAATATGGATCCCGACTTGCTGGAAGAGGCCATCAAAGACCGTATCGCCAAGACGGGCAAGAAACCGAAAGCCATCGTACCAGTGGCTCTTTATGGCATGCCTTACGATGTCGATAGAATCATGGAGATTGCCAATCGCTATGACATCCCCGTCGTCGAAGACGCCGCCGAAGGCTTCGGCAGCCGCTGGAAGGGACAGGTGTTGGGCACCTTCGGTGAATACGGCGTGCTGTCGTTCAACGGCAACAAGATGATCACCACCTCGGGCGGCGGCGCGCTGGTATGCCCCGACTTGGAGGCCAAGAACAAGATCCTGTGGTACGCCACCCAGGCTCGTGAGGCCTATCCTTACTACCAGCACGAGGCCATCGGCTATAACTACCGCATGAGCAACATCTGCGCCGGCATCGGCCGCGGACAGATGACTGTCGTCAACGACCATATCAACCACCACAAGCACGTGCAGAAGATGTATGAGGAGCTGCTGGCTGATGTGCCCGGTATCCACGTCCACGCACAACCTTTTGAAAGTTCAGAGTTGAGAGTTGAGAGTTTAGAGTCAGTTGAAATAGTTGAGAGTAATAAGTATGATAGTAATTATTGGCTGTGTACGATTACTTTGGATCCTGATTTGAAAATCAAGGGACAGGAAAACGCCTATAAGACCGTCGTTCAAGGTGCAGTAGGCGGCGCGGCAGGCGTGGTGCACGCCACCGAGAGCGCCCACACCGACTGCGAGCCCAACGCCAATGTGGAAGCCTTGCGTGTCATCCTCGACCAAGCGGGTGTGGAGGCACGTCCGCTGTGGAAGCCCATGCACAAGCAGCCCGTGTATAGAGGAGTTGAGAGTTTAGAGTTTAGAGTTGAGAGTTTGCCTAACGGCATTGTCCGTCAGACATCAGATAAGAGTGTGGCCTATATCAATGGCGTGTCGGAAAGCCTCTTCAAAGTGGGCATGTGCCTGCCTTCGGGACCGTATGTCACGGACGACGACGTGCGCTATATCGTGCGAACCATTAAATCAGCAATTCAATAGCAACAAAAGATAAATACTATGTCAAAAACAGCATTAATTACAGGAGTGACGGGCCAAGACGGCTCTTACTTGTCCGAGTTTTTATTGGAAAAAGGATATGAGGTTCATGGATTGATTCGACGCAGTAGCGTGGATTACCGTGAACGTATTGCTCATTTGGAAGGCAAACCCCATTTTCACCTGCATTATGGCCACATGGGCGACTCCATGAGCCTCATTAAGGTGATCGGCACGGTGCGCCCCGATGAGATCTACAACTTAGCGGCGCAGAGCCATGTGCAGGTGAGTTTTGATAGCCCGGAGTTTACGGCCGATGTGGACGCCACGGGCGTGTTGCGTGTGCTGGAAGCGGTGCGCGCTGCGGGTTTGGAAAAGACCTGTCGCATCTATCAGGCTTCTACCAGCGAGCTTTATGGCAAGGTGGAGGAGGTGCCGCAAAACGAGAACACTCCATTCCATCCTTACAGCCCCTATGCTGTGGCGAAGCTGTACGGTTACTGGATTGTAAAAGAATATCGCGAGGCATACAATATGTTTTGCTGCTCAGGCATCCTCTTCAATCATGAATCGGAGCGCCGTGGCGAAACCTTCGTTACCCGCAAGATTACTTTGGCTGTTGCACGTATCAGTCAGGGACTGCAGGATTGCTTATATTTAGGTAATCTTGATTCGCTTCGTGACTGGGGTTATGCCAAGGACTATGTGGAATGTATGTGGCTCATTCTTCAGAATGACCAGCCCGAGGACTTTGTTATCGCCACTGGCGTTCAACATAGCGTTCGCGAATTTACCGAGTTGGCGTTCCGTCATGCGGGCATAGAACTGAAGTTTGAAGGCAAAGGCATCGATGAGAGGGGCATCTGCGTTAAAGGCCCTGAAAAACTCATTGGAAAGACACTGGTGGCGGTGAGCAAGGATTTCTATCGTCCTACAGATGTTGTGAACCTTTGGGGTGATCCAACCAAGGCAAAAGCCAAGTTGGGTTGGAATCCCAACAAGACCACCTTTGAACAACTTGTCAAATTGATGGTGGAACACGATATTGCCAAGGTTGCTTCAGAAGGAGCCGCCGCCAAAGTGCGTACCAATTTAGCTGAATACTTGGAAAAAGGCATTGTAAAATAATGGAAAAGAATAGTAAAATATACGTCGCCGGCCATCGTGGGATGGTAGGCAGCGCCATAGTGCGCGAGCTGCAACGTCAGGGTTACAACAACATCATCACAAGGACCCACAAGGAATTGGACTTGACCCGTCAGGACCAGGTGGAAGCCTTTTTCGAGGCCGAAAAGCCCGAATACGTCTTCTTGGCGGCAGCGAAAGTCGGTGGCATCATCGCCAACCAGAACGCCTTGGCCGACTTCATGTACGACAACATGATTCTCGAGATGAATGTCATCCATGCCGCATGGAAAAACGGCTGCAAGAAGCTGGAGTTCCTCGGCTCGTCGTGCATCTATCCCCGCATGGCGCCACAGCCTATGACGGAGAGCTGCCTGCTGACGGGTGAGCTCGAGAAGACCAACGAGGCCTACGCTCTCGCGAAGATCAGCGGCCTGAAATACTGCGAGTTCCTTAACCGGCAGTATGGCACCGACTACATCAGCGTGATGCCGACCAACCTCTATGGCCCCAACGACAACTACCACCCCGAGCACAGCCATGTGCTGCCGGCTTTGATAAGAAGGTTCCATGAGGCCAAGGTCAACGGTCTGAAGGAGGTGACCTGCTGGGGCGACGGCAGCCCGCTGCGCGAGTTCCTCTATGTGGACGACCTCGCTAACCTCTGTGTCTTCCTGATGAATAACTACAGCGGCAACGAGACCGTCAACGCGGGCACAGGCAAGGAACTGACCATCAAGGAATTGACGGAGTTGGTCGCCAAGGTCATCGGCTACGAGGGCGAGATCAAGTGGGACACCACCCGCCCCAATGGCACGCCGCGCAAGCTTTTAGATGTCAGCAAGGCCACGGCCCTCGGCTGGACCTACAAGACCGAGCTGGAGGACGGCATCCGCCTGGCGTATGACGACTTCCTGCATAACCCCATGAGAGCAGAGAGGTAAATGCGCGGTTAAGTACTACGTTATTCTATTAGCCTCATCGCGGAGGAACATCCGCGATCTCTCACACTAAAAGGACCACCTCTCGCTTAGGAGATCGCGGGTCTGAGCCCGCTATGAGGCTAAGAAGTGATGGGGGTGTCGTAATGTGTGGCCTTTTTACACTTTATTTCTTTTTATGGTTGGCCTTATCGCAATATTTTTTACCTTTGCAGATTCTAAGGACACTCTAGAAAACATAAAAAAGAATATCAATCAAATACAACAACATGGAAGAGAAAAAGAGACTCTTTGAGGAGTTTCCACCCGTGACGACCGAAGAATGGGAAGCCGTCATTGAGAAGGACCTCAAAGGGGCAGACTACAACAAGAAACTGGTTTGGCGTACGCCCGAAGGCTTCAACGTGAGGCCTTACTACCGTGCCGAGAACCTGGCCGACATCCCTTGGACGGGCATGGTCCCCAACGAGTTCCCTTACGTCCGCGGCAACAAAGCCGAAGGCAACGAGTGGCTCGTCAGGCAGGACATCACCGTGAGGGACGTGCATGAGGCCAACAAGGTGGCCCTCAACGCCATCAGCCGTGGTTGCAACAGCATCGGCTTCAAGCTGGAGTACGACAAGCCGTACGACACCATCGCCATCTCGACGTTGCTCAACGGCATCGACCAGAAGGCCGTGGAGATCAACTTCTACAACAACAAGTATCACTTGCCGTTGCTCGAGATGCTGTCGAAGATCCCGGACATCAAAGGCTCGCTCAACTACGATCCTTTGACACGTTACCTGCGCCGTGGCGTATGGTATGTGACCGAGAGCACCGACATGGAGCTGGGCTACATCATGGTGAAGGCCGATATGCCAGGTTTCCACACCATCGGTGTCAACGCCCATGTGTTTACCAACGCCGGCGCCACCATCGTGCAGGAGATGGCCTTCGCCCTCGCCGTGGGTGCCGAATACCTCGACAAACTCACGGAGAAAGGCCTCACCATCGACGAGATTGCACCTAAGATGCGCTTCAACGTGGCCGTCGGACAGAACTACTTCATGGAGATGGCCAAGCTGCGCGCCTACCGCCTGCTGTGGGCCAACATTGTGAAGGCTTACTGTGGGGAGGGCGGCGCTTCGACAGGCTCAGCGACCGCTGAAACTTGCAAGATGCACATCCACGCCACCAACGCCGAACTGGGCATGAGCCTCTACGACGCTTACGTCAACATGCTGCGCACCACCACGGGCACGATGTCAGCCGTCCTCGGTGGCGTCGACTCGTTCACCGTGATGCCGTTCGACACGCCGTTTGAACTGCCCACCGACTTCGCCGACCGTATCGCCCGCAACCAGCAACTCATCCTCAAGGAAGAGGCCCACTTCGACAAGGTGGCCGACCCCGCCGCAGGTTCCTACTACATCGAGAACCTCACCGAGAGCCTCGCCGTGGCCGCTTGGGACCTCTTCAACAAGATCCAAGACG
>JAEEGF010920938.1_pt1 | contig 17356 bp, 12 predicted proteins | sample 9134171 | NCBI WGS metagenome assembly JAEEGF01 (sample SAMN16246542, study PRJNA631951) | gut metagenome | biome: gut microbiome; feature: rumen; material: AP-attached | host: Bos | place: Iran: Karaj | collected 2018-10 | reverse complement strand
CAGGGGAGCCCCTTCGGCCTCTTGGGTACTTCTGCAAGCCGAATGAATACAATCTCTCAAAAATTGCCCGTGTATCATAGCATAAGCTTATTGTATTGTCAAGTTTAATCGGATAACATGTTGTGATGAAAATTAAAAGAAATTTCATCCCGTATCGCTGTTTTTTGTTGACCGGCAAGGGAAAAGAGGGTTATATTAATATAGAAAAGAGGCGAAGGATAAATGATCGATAATATGTTTTTAAAATTATTCAAATTGCTGAGGCTTTCCGGATACAGAAGCATATTTCACAAGCTCTGCAACAGGGAGGGCTCTTTGAGCGCGACCGAGGCATATGCGGCGGATGTCATCTATCTGCTCGATGAACCGACGATCAAGGAGTTTTCCGCTTTTCTGGGAATAAGCCAGCCCAATGCTTCATATAAGGTAAACAGCCTGATAGCAAAAGGATATGTTGAGAAGGTCCTCTCCAAAACAGACAGAAGGACAGCCCATCTCAGAGTCACGGATAAATTCCATAAATACTATGATGAGACTGAGGCGGCCGTCCGCAAAGTGGCGGGCGTTCTGGAAGAGAATTATTCTCCGTCCGAGATAGCTCTGTTTGAGAAGATGCTCATCACGCTGAGCTCAAAGATCAGCTGAAAAACCGGATAAAAAAGAAGTAACCCCTGACCGCAAACCGTTTAACTGCAGTCAGGGGTTACTTCTTTGAATTTTTTGTATCCAACATCATGGTTACCTCCTTTTCTTTTACTTTCAGATTTGAATTACGGCCGATCGGAACATTCACACAAAAGCCACAGGATGCATTCAATAAGATCTACTCATCTTTAACTCCCTTAAGCGGGATACACTTATCATCCGGATCATTTAACGTCATTTCCGATCCCGTACAGCTGCCCCTCTCCTTCATAGGGGCTTTATATTATAAAACGGTTGTTCCCTTTAGGTGAACATAATATAACACATTAGACATTTCGGCGCAATATGTAATAATCCACAAAAATACACTGTGAAATTTGTACAATATTGCCAATTGACGGGATCTCATTTTTCGTATAAAATAAACAAATGTTCAGCGCGGGGAGCATTTTGTGATATCCCCGCGATTTTTTTTACAAACAGCAAAAGTGGCGCCAATGTGGAAAAAAAGCACCAAGAAGTTCATGCAAATAGCGGAAAAATGCTAAAATTTGACTTAAGTGGGGATTGTGTGTTATAATACATTGATATGAATGGTGAATTACACCACATATTTATAACTAAAACCGAGAAAAAGGAAGGAAGGCATCTTTATGATATGCAGAAATTGCGGAAAAGAGATAGATGACAATGCAACGGAATGCATCTATTGCGGCTGCCCTACCGGTCTGGAAGAAGCTGTTGTTGAAGATGAATCTGACAGAATAAATGCGGAAGAAGAATATTATGAAGAAAAGGATAGCGGTGAAGAGCTGCCGGCAGACGGAAATGAGGGAGATCCTGAACCTCTGAGTTCCAGGACGACATACGTACCGGCAAATACCCAAAGCAGCAGATCCGCTAAGCCGGGTATTGTTTCCGGAGCTCCGCTTTCAACCGCCATATCCATTTTATGCGCGATCCTGAGTCTTATCTGCCTCGCTATGACGATCTCCATAAGAAGCGCTATTGCGGACAGCGCTGCGCAGATCAGCAATCAGATGGCCGAAGTCAGACAGAGCACCGACGCGCTTTATTCGAAGCTGGATGACGTGGATACTACGATTGCCGATCTCACCTCCAACACGAATGAACAGGTCGCGCGTCAGGCTATAAAGCTTACCAAGGATCTTAACGCTCTTGCCGGACCGGTTACGGAAGGAAAGTATAATCAGATGTTTATCATCAACGCGCAGGGCGACCTTAGTGTTACAAGCTCCTTCGACTGGCAGAAATACAATGAGTTTACAGGTTCCTGGGAATCCATTTCATTCACCGGTGATGCTACGACAAACGAGGAACTGGGACTCAGGTTTGAAAACAAGATAGACAATTCAACCGGAACTTATACTTCTATTCTTTGGGCAAACGGCATAACTCAGGCGGCTGCAGGAAGGTATCGCTGCGTGATCACAAATGTCAGCGGAGTTAGCATCAGAAGCTCTGAAGCGCTGGTAGAAATTGCAGTTCAGTAAAGACCATGAAAACAGCACTTATTAAGTGCTGTTTTCTTTTTGTCTGCTGGTAAAAGAGCGAGCCCAATGATAAAATTACCGAAAAGCAAAGATGAACGGAGCACAAGATGAAACTTACATTTCTCGGAGCGACACATGAAGTTACCGGAAGCTGTACCCTTATCGAGGTCGGCGGAGTCTACGGGATAGTGGACTGCGGCATGGAGCAGGGAAGAGACATATTTGTCAACAGGGCGCTCCCGGTCGCTGCAGACAAACTCGATTTTGTCTTATTGACACATGCCCATATAGACCACTCAGGAAATCTTCCTCTTCTTTACAAAAACGGTTACAAGGGCAGTATCTTTGCGACCCCGGCCAGCTGCATGCTCTGCGACATCATGCTCCGGGACTGCGCGCATATTCAGGAGTCCGAAGCGGAATACAAAACAAGAAAAGCGAGAAGAAAAGGAGAAAAAGGAGAGCAGCCTGTCTATACTCTGGAAGACGCGCAGGAGGCCATATCCCATCTGAGACCGGTTGAATACGGAGAGACCGTACAGGTGGCAGAAAACGTATTTGTCCGTTTTATCGACGCAGGGCACCTCCTGGGAAGTTCAAGCATAGAGGTCTGGCTGACGGAAGACGGTGTCACAAAGAAGGTGGTATTCAGCGGAGACATCGGAAACTTCAACCAGCCCATCATAAATGACCCGCAATACATAAAAGAAGCGGATTACGTGATCACCGAGTCCACATACGGCGACAGATACCACGCGGACGACGGGAGCAACAGCATAAAATATCTCGCGGACTGCATCCAGAGGACGCTTGACAGGGGAGGAAATGTGATAATCCCGGCCTTCGCAGTCGGCAGGACTCAGGAGATGCTGTATTTCATCCGTGAGATAAAGCTCAAGGGCCTTGTGAAGGGACACGGAGATTTCCCGGTGTATGTGGACAGCCCGCTTGCAAATGAGGCGACAGGCATATTCCTGCAGTGCGACAGAGGCTGTTTCGATCCGGAGACCAAAGAACTACTGGACGCCGGGGTAAACCCGCTGATGTCCCCGAATCTGAAGCTCAGCGTGAGCACAGAGGAGTCCAAGCTCATAAACTCCGACAAGGAACCCAAAGTGATAATATCCGCCTCAGGGATGTGTGACGCGGGCAGAATCAGACATCACCTGAAATACAATCTGTGGAGAAGCGAGTGTACGGTGCTCTTTGTCGGATACCAGAGTCTGGGAACGACAGGAAGGGCAATTATTGACGGAGCGAGATCGGTAAAACTGTTTGGGGACGATATCGCGGTCAAGGCGGAGATTGCGTTTCTGCCGGGCAAAAGCGGACATGCTGACAAAAACGGGCTTATCAAATGGATCACTTCATTTGAAAACAAGCCTGAACTCGTATTTGTAAACCACGGAGACGATGCCTGCTGCCAGTCCTACGCAGACTGCCTGAGGGACGAGTACGGCTTCAATACACTGGCACCATTCAGCGGTACCTGCTACGATCTTTTGGAAGGGAAGGCCGTGAAGCTGACCAGAGGTGTTCCGGTCTGCAAAAAGAGCGAGAATCAGGAGAAAAACGATTACGTATTTGCAAAACTGATAGACGCCTGCGAAAGACTCGCATCTCTTGCAAGATCCATAAAAGAGCACTCGAACAAAGAGCTCGAGCGGATGACACAGGATATAAACAATCTTATAAACAAGTACAGGTAATATAAGCTTGTTATTATTATTAATTGCGCGGCAGTGATTATTCACTGCCGCGCAATCAGGTATAGGAGGGAGGGTTATGCAGGGACAGGTATACGGATTCAGCCGAGGCTTATATAATCGGCAATTTCAGCATAGTCTTCATTTTCGAGGATCTTCGCGATCGTTCCGTCTGCCCAGAGCGCTTTCAAAGCTTCGTTGACCTGGTCGCGCAGAGCATCTTCTCCGATGCGGAAGCCGATAGCGTAAGTCTCATCTCCGAGGCTTTCCTCAAGGAAACTGTAACCGGTCTCATCGGATATCAGGAAGCTGCCCAGAGTGGCATCAACAGCGATCGCGTCGATTCCGCCTGCCTTCAGATCCTGAAATGCTATCGGGTAAGTCTCGTATACTTCGAGGCTTGCAAATGTGTCCGCGAGATCTGCGCGATCTTCAGTGAGCAGTGTGTAGGCGGAAGTAGCAGTCTGAACGCCCACAACTTTACCGGCGAGATCGTCAAGCGTCTTTATTCCGGAATCATCGGCTACCAGGATCATCTGGCTGTTTACCGAATAAGGCTCGCTCCAGCAGTAATCGTTCTCACGGCCTTCAACAGTGAATCCGGACCAGATACAGTCACAGCTTCCTGCCTGGAGCTCGGCATCTTTAGCATCCCAGTTGAAGGGGACTGCCTCGTATTCCCAGCCGAGGGATTTGCATACGGCCTGACATACTTCCACGTCAAATCCGCCGACGGTGCCGTCGTCACTCAGGTAAGAATAGGGGGGATAGTCAAGGTCGAAGCCCTGTTTGAAGGTAAAGGTCTCTTCCGGAGCACTCGCGGGAGCAGCTGCGCTTCCGCAGGCGCAGAGAGCGAAGATCATGCATGCAGCCATCAGCAGAGTAATTATCTTTTTCATTTTGTTTTCCTCGTTTCGTCCTGTTTATCAAATTAGCACTTTAGCGAACTAATTTAAAGGAATAATATACTATGCCCTCTGATTTGTCAAGCACTTTTTTTCGTTGCCGTATAAATATTTTTACTGTATAATACGCGCATGAATATGACAGAGACAAAAAAAGAAAAAGAAAGAGCCTGTCTGGCGGGACTTGCTGCCCTCTCTATGGACGTGCGGGAGAGATCGACGGATATTTCAATGGATGAGCTCTCCGCCCTGATTGAGACCGCAGGCGGTGAACCCGTATGCACTCTGATCCAGCAGAGGCCGGCACCGGATCCCGGTTCATTTCTGGGAGAGGGGAAAGTAGCTGAGCTCAAGGAACTTGCAGAGAATAACGATTGCAGCTTAGTAGTATTCGACAACGAGCTCTCGCCCTCCCAGATGAGGGTACTGGAGGATAAGCTCGGAGTGAGAGTGCTCGACAGGTCCGGACTCATACTCGATATCTTTGCCCAGAGGGCAAGAACGAGGGAAGGACAGCTCCAGGTGGAGCTGGCACAGTATAAATACATGCTGCCGAGGCTTACCGGTATGTGGACGCACCTTGTGCGGCAGACAGCCTCCGGCGGATCGTCTCCTATCGGAACCAGAGGCCCCGGCGAGACTCAGCTCGAAACGGACAGGCGGCATATAAGAAGAAAGATCCAGAAGCTCGAAGAGGAACTGGCAGAGGTCAGAAAAGTCCGTGGGACCCAGAGACGCAGAAGGGTAAAAAACGAGATTCCCGTTGTCGCGATAGTGGGCTACACAAATGCCGGGAAATCCACTTTGCTTAACAAGCTCACGGGAAGCAGCATCGAGGCAAACGACAGACTATTCGATACGCTTGATACTACGACCAAAAAGCTCAGGATAGACGATACGACAGAGGTCCTGATCTCGGATACGGTCGGCTTTATAAGAAAACTGCCGACCCAGCTGATAGAGGCGTTCAAGGCAACGCTCGAGGAGCTGGAATACTCGGATGTGCTGCTGCATGTTATAGACATCTCAAACCCCGAGTGGGAGGAACAGGCGAAGATAGTTGACGAACTGATCACCGCTCTTGGAGCAGAAAAGACTCCATGCATCAGGGTATTCAACAAATGCGATAAATTCATTGGGATAAAACCCCACGGGGATAACTCGGTATGCATTTCAGCGAAGAGCGGGGAAGGGCTTGAGGCGCTTAAAGAGAAGATAGTCTCGGTACTCGATAAAGAAAAAGTACATCTCAAGCTTCTGCTGCCGTATTCGAGAGCGGGTCTTGTGGACAGTATAAACCGTGAGGCTTCCGTCATCTCCTGCGAATACAGAAATGAGGGCATAGAGGTAGAGTTTTCTGCTGACAGAGCTTTCTGCGACAGAATACTGGCTGACAGAGATATAAACAATGTCTGGCTCTGAAAACACAAGGAAAAAAGTGCCCGCCGGAGACGGTGAGAGCCTTTATACGGAGAAAAGATCGCAGTTTCTGGGGCATGTCAGAAAGGTAAGCACCGAGGACGAGGCGAGAGCCTTTATAGCGGAAGTTAAGAAAAACAACCGTGACGCCCGCCACAACTGCTGGGCTTATATAATAGACAAAAACACATTCCGCTACAGCGACGACGGCGAACCCCAGGGAACAGCCGGAATACCTATGCTTGAGGTCCTGAGACGTGAGGGCGTGTCGGAATGCGTTTGTGTTGTTACTAGATATTTCGGAGGGGTGCTGCTCGGAGCGGGCGGGCTTTTGAGAGCCTATACAAAAGCCTGCAAGGACGCGCTCGACGACGCCGGAACGGAAGAGATACGCGAGAGATCCCTTATCGGTGTAAGCTGTCCGTACTCTCTGTTCGAAAAGCTGAAATATGAACTTACTCCATATGAGGCGCTCATAAAAAACGCCCGTTACGGAGAAGCGATAGAGCTTGAAATAGAAGTTCCGCTTGAAAAAGCGGAGGATCTTCAGAAAAAAATAAAAGAGATCGGGATCTATTGAACCCGATCTCTTCTTTATTGATAGGTATTATTTCGCGTATTCGACAGCCTTGGTCTCGCGGAAGACATGGACCTTGATCTGGCCGGGGTATGTGACTTCCTGTTCGATCTTCTTCGCAATGTCGCGGGCAAGAAGGATCATCTGGTCCTCGTTTACCTCTTCCGGCTTGACCATTATACGGATCTCACGGCCTGCCTGAATAGCATAGGAGGAAGCGATCCCGGGGAAGCTGTTGGAGACTTCTTCGAGCTTTTCGAGACGTTTTACATAGGTCTCGATATTCTCGCGTCTCGCGCCCGGACGGGAAGCTGAGATGGCGTCTGCAGCCTGGACCAGGCATGCAATAACGCTCTTGCATTCGACGTCGCCGTGGTGAGCCTCTATGGCGTTGACGACGACCTCGTTCTCCTTGTACTTTCTGGCAATATCCACGCCTATCTGAACGTGGCTGCCCTCAGTCTCGTGGTCTATGGACTTGCCTATATCGTGCAGAAGTCCCGCACGTTTAGCAGTAGTAACATCTACGCCGAGCTCTGCGGCCATCAGGCCTGCGATATGAGCAACTTCGATGGAGTGGTTCAGAACGTTCTGGCCGTAGCTCGTCCTGAAGTGCATGCGTCCGAGAAGTTTTATGATCTCGGGGTTGAGGCTGTGGATATTGGTCTCAAAAGCAGCCCTCTCGCCTTCAGATTTGATGATGCTGTTGACTTCTTTCTGGGCTTTGGAAACCATCTCCTCGATACGTGCCGGATGGATCCTGCCGTCCTGGATCAGCTTTTCCAGAGCCAGGCGGGCAACTTCCCTTCGAACCGGATCGAAACCGGAGACAGTGATAGCTTCCGGAGTATCGTCTATTATCAGGTCGCAGCCTGTCAGTGTCTCAATGGACCTGATGTTGCGTCCTTCACGGCCGATTATGCGGCCTTTCATCTCGTCGTTCGGCAATGCAACGACAGAGACCGTTATCTCGCTCGCGTGGTCTGCAGCGCAGCGCTGGATCGCAGTGGAGATTATCTCCCGGGCTCTTTCAGCTGCCTCGTCCCTGTACTGCTGCTCGACCTCCTTGAGCTTGACCGCCATCTCGTGGGTGGCGTCCTGTCTTACCATGTCTACCAGGTAATTTTTTGCTTCTTCAGCGGAAAAACCGGATATCTTTTCCAGCATTTCAAGCTGGCCCGCTTTGACCTTCTCTACTTCCTCTTCCTGCTTCTTTACCGCAGCAAGCTTGTCTGAAAGAAGTTCATTTTTTCTGTCAATGTTCTCGATCTTTTTATCGAGGTTTTCTTCCTTCTGCTGCAGACGGTGCTCCTGCTTCTGGAGCTCCGATCTGCGCTCTTTTACTTCACGCTCATACTCCGTACGGTTCTTGTGTATTTCTTCTCTTGCCTCAACGAGAGCTTCTCTTTTTTTGCTCTCGGCACTCTTTATCGACTCGTTTATTATACGTTTAGCTTCTTCTTCGGCACTCTCGATCTCTCGCTCACCGACTTTCTTGCGATAGATAATACCGAGGACGAAACACAAAACAGCTGCTGCCAAAACGACGACTATAAAAATCCAAAGTGGAACAGACATAGAAAATAAACACACCTCCATTCTTTTAAAATTTAAGGTGGTTTTTGCAATATTATCAAATTAATTATATTTTTGTCGTATATATTCTATCAATAATAAAGATTTTTAATATATATAGAAAAATACAGAATGATCTTAAATATAATTAATAAATAACCAAGTAAAACCAATCAATTCTATCTTAACAGGGAAATTATGTCAAGCTATTTGTGAGAAGTTTATATAACGTAAGGTACAGTGAAAACCGAAACATTTTTCTTGGTTTCCAGTTTTCTGACAAGCCTCTGTGTAGTCTGGTTGTGAAGGATTTTCTGCAGGGGATTTGTGACAACGAGCGAGCCCATCATAACTACAAGGCTTTCTTCGTCTGAAAGTAATGAAACTTCCTCCTCAACATGTTTTAAAAGCACTTCATTGAAATTGCGGTAGTATGTAACATCATAAACAAATCTTTCATTAATCCCCAGTTCTCTGAGTTTCCTCTCAAGTTCAAGAGCAGCATCCTCATTGCTGCATATATGATACAGTTCTATGTCTTCAAAACCGCAGGCATGTGCACAGTCCATAGTCTTCACAAATGAGCGGCTCACGGACTGAATCGGGAGAAGGACCCTTCCGTGTTTTTTTTCACCAAGTATATGCTTAGCTTCATTGTCGCCTATTTCGAGCTCCTTGGATACGGCTGAGTAGTGCCCCTTTATTCTGCTCATGATAAAGAGAAAAGCAAAGATGCAAAGCAGAGCAACCCATGCTCCTCTCTTGAATTTCATACATATGATTATTATTAGTGTCACTCCGGTTATTATTGTACCGAAACCATTTATAACGGCTTTTATCTGCCAATGAGGGCCTTTGAGCCTTCTCCAATGGAAAAGCATGCCAAGCTGACTTAGGAAAAATGAGATGAATACTCCGCTGGCATAAAGTGGCAGAAGCAAATGCTGGTCCCCTTTGAACACAAAGACAAGGATAGAGGCTGCCGCGAAGAGAAAGAGAATACCGTTGGAGAAATTCAGTCTTGTACCGCGATTGACCATTCTGCGCGGCAGATAACCGTGCTGGGCTATAAGCGACATCAAGAGAGGGAGATCGGCAAAGGCGGTATTTGCAGCCAGAGCGAGAATAACGACCGTCATCGTCTGTACTGCAAAATACATTGCGCTTCCATGGCCAAAAACAGCTCCTGCCAACTGACTCACCGCAGTAGCTTCGGAATTCGGAACTATTTTATACCAGCTGATAAGAAGGCTGACTCCAAAGAATATCACGCAAACGAAGCCAGCCATTGCCAAAAGGACTTTCTTAGCGTGAACAGGCGCGGGATCCTTGAAATTGGGGACTCCGTTGGAGACAGCTTCAACTCCAGTCAGAGCGGTGCAGCCAGAAGCAAAGGCTTTCAGGATCAGAAAGAACATCGTGTCGTTTGTATTTGATGTAACCGCATATACTTCTTCAGGGGTGTACTGACCGGACAGATATCTGATGACGCCTGTGACAATAAGGCTCAGCATAGTAATTATGAACAGATACGTTGGAATTCCAAACATGATTGAGGATTCCCTGATCCCGCGGAGATTGCCCCAGGTGAGAAGACAGATGAGCGCAAAGGCGATAAACGGCTTATAGGGAAGCAAGGCAGGAAAAGCAGAGGTGATTGCTGCAGCGCCGGCACAGGAACTGACGGCAACTGTAAGAATATAGTCCATGATAAGGGAAGAACCTGCTATCAGCCCGATCCTTTCACCAAGATTTTCACTGGCAACTATATAGGCTCCGCCTCCCTGAGGATAGGCTTCAATAGTCTGCCTGTAACAGAAAATGAGTATTCCGAGAAGGCATATTATAGCGGCAACTATAGGAAGGAAATGACGGTATGAGGCCATCCCCAACACCGGAATCAGAACGAGAAGGATCTCCTCTCCTGCATAACTGACAGATGATATGGCATCACTGGCAAAAATGGGTATACCCCACAGAACGGAGAACTTCTCTTCGTTTATATCTGAGTCTTTCAGTCTTTCACCAAGAAAAAAATTGCGCAATTTTTCGAGCATTGCCCGGCAGTTTCCTTTCCTTTGTATATTACAGAAAGCTATTTATCTTTTAATGCTTTTCCAGGTCTTTGGCGAAAACAGTATTATCATTGCATAGATCTCAAGCCGTCCGAAGAGCATGCAGAACGCAAGCACCACCTTTGAAAAGCTGGAAAATGCAGCGAAGTTGCCCATAGGCCCGATCATGTCCGCAAGACCCGGTCCAACGTTTGACATGGCTGTAAGCGCGGCAGAATAATTTATCTGTGAGTCAAAACCGTCGACTGATATGAGAAGGCCGGTAATGAGAATGAGAAGCATGTACAGAATAAAATAGGTATAAGCAGCCTTTACGCTGCTTTTGTCAAGGCGTGTTCCTTCAAGCCTGACAGGGGCTACGCTCCTGGGAGACAGGATCTCTTTAAGATCGGCATAAACACCTTTTACGACTATCATGACACGTGAAAGCTTCATTCCGCCTCCGGTGCTGCCGGCGCAGCCGCCTATAAACATCAGCATAACTATAATGCTTTTGGTATATCCCGGCCAGGCGAGGAAGTTGCGGTTTGAAAAACCGGTGGTGGAAATTATGGCTGCTACCTGAAATAGAGCGATCCTGAAGGCTTCACTGAAGGAGCCGTATATTTTTACGATACCTAAAGCAATTATGAGCGTCACACCGAGAACGAGAGCAAGAAAAACATGCAGTTCTTCGCTCTTTACGGCGATCTTAAATCTGCCTGTCAAAGCCAGGAAGTAGAGGTTGAAGTTAACGGCACAGACCAGCATGAATATCGCGATAACATATTCTATATATGAACTGTGGAAGCCGGCGATAGCGTCTCCTCTTGTTGAAAATCCTCCCGTTCCGACTGTTGAGAACGAATGCAGGATTGCCTCATAAAAGTTCATGCCTCCGAGCATAAGAAGTATGGTTTCAAGCAGGGTTATTCCGATATAAATGAGATACAGAATGCGGGCGGTTGAGCTTATCTTCGGGACAAGCTTTCCGACGCTTGGGCCGGGAACTTCAGCTCTCATAACATGCATCGAGTTTTCGCGGCTCTTTGGCTGGATCGCCATCATGAAGACAAGCATGCCCATACCGCCTATCCAGTGGGTGAACATCCTCCAGAAAGCCCCGCATTTGGACAGGGATTCGACGTCTGTTACTATGGAAGATCCGGTAGTTGTAAAGCCTGAAACGGTTTCAAAGAATGAAGACGCGTAATTTGGAATCTCACCGCTTATAAAGAGAGGCAGGGCACCGAGGAGAGACATTATAGTCCAGCTGATACCGACGGTGAAAAAACCCTCTCTTGCGAACATTTCGTTCGATGAAGGCTTAATCAGTCTTAACAGAAGACCAAGGCCTGCACAAAGAGCTGCGGTTACGACAAAATTCCATATACTCTCATGATATATAAGGCCGCAAAGCAAAGGCAGCACCAGCAGTGCGGACAAAATCAGCAGAACAGTTCCTGCGGTGCGGAAACAGAGTTTAAAGTTCATGTCAAAATATCTCCAATATTTTTGACTGTTCTTCTGGGAGATATAATAATTGCATAGTCTCCCGGTTCCAGAACGGAAAGTCCGTCGGGCACCAAGGATTTGTTATCCCTGATGACAGATATGATAAGAACGTCTCTGCGGAGTTTTAGATCTTTTAAAGGAATGCCGGTACACGGGGCATCTTTGTCAATATAGAATTCCGCGGCTTCCGCTTTTCCGTCTGCAAGCAGATACAGCGTCTCCATGCTGGAGCCCTCTGAATTGCCCATAGCTCTGACATATCTGATGATCTGCTCACTCATGAGTCCTTTTTCATTTACGATCGAATCCAATCCTGCGGACTCGCTGATCTCCGCAAAGTGATCCCGCGTGACCTGAGTGACGGTCTTTGCGTCTGTCTTGGATTTTGCATAGATGGAAGTTATGATGTTGTCGGAGTTGTCCCCGGAAACTGCTACAAAAGCATCACAGTTTCTTAAACCTGCTTCTATGAGCACATCGTCATGAGTCGCGTCGCCAAATACTACATTTGCCTTGGGAATATAATCTGTCAGGATCTCGCATTTTGCCCTGTCTTTTTCGATTATCGTCACTTCCATGCCGAGCTCGCAGAGCATCCCGGCGAGATATACGGCGATCTTGCTCCCGCCCATGATGATAACATCCCTGATCTTCCTGGTGTAAGCGCCAATGGCAACGAAGAACTTCCTGAGTTCCGTCGCCGAACCGAAAACACTGAGTTTGTCATTTTCCCTGAGCGAAAAACCTCCGCGCGGGATGATCGCTTCATTCCCTCGCTCGACCACGGATATCAGAACTTTGGAACCGAATCGGGGCAGGTCTTTAAGCTGAAGTCCTATGAGGGGACTCCCGGCAGCTATTTTGTACTCCGCTATCTCCAGCTGGCATTTTGAAAAAGTGCTGACATGCGAAGCGGAGGGGAATTTGATAATTCTCGATATTTCCTTTGCGCATTCATACTCGGGATTTACGACAACGGAAAGACCGAGTGTTTCGCGCAGAAATTCGTTTTGCTTCAGGTATTGGGTCGCACTGACACGGGCAATAACATGTTTTGTTCCGAGCCTTCGGGCAGCTATACCGCAGATCATATTTGTTTCATCGCTGCGCATTGTTGCAATGAGAAGATCCGCATTCTCAACTCCCGCATCCTTCAGGACATCGGAGTCAGTCCCGCTCCCCTGTACACAGATAACATCCAGGGCGTTGGAAATATAAGACACGACCTCATCGCTGTTGTCGACTATTGTCACGTCGTGGCCTTCATCGGATAGAGCGCTTGCAAGAGCGAATCCCGATTTTCCGCCTCCGACTATAATAATCTTCATAAGGCAGTACCTCCGCAAAATACATAATAAGACACAATATTATATCAACTGTTGAAGGAAATGTACATTCTTTTTAGGTTTCAAATTATGGATAATAATAAGCGCACATGATATAATCAAAAAAAAACAATGGAGCAGGGAATAATGAAAATATGCATAATCGGTGCAGGAGCCTCGGGAATGATGGCAGCACTGGCGGCGTCAGAGCAGAAAACAAACATTGTCACTGTTTTTGAGAGACAGCAGAGAGCCGGGAAAAAGCTCAGCGTGACCGGTAACGGCAGATGCAATCTTACAAATACCAATGCTTCTGTCACGTACTATCACGGGCAGTCTCCCGAGTTCGCAGCATTTGCGCTTTCCTCTTTCGGTCCTGGAGATGTAAGAGCATATTTCAAAAAACTGGGTCTTCTTACAACAGAAGAGTACGGCGGCAGAGTATATCCTCTTTCCAATTCTGCCAACAGCGTACTGGATGTCCTCAGATTGTGCGCGGTCAGCTGCGGGATCGATATAAAGACTTCCTGTGAGGCAGAGATAATAACAAAAACGGCTGAAGGCTTCAAAGTCACGGCAGGAGCTGAGACGGAGACTTTTGACAGGGTAATAGTCGCCTGTGGAGGCCCTGCCGGGAGAAAAGCGGGGGGAACAGAATCCGGGATAAAGCTGCTAAAGAGCCTCGGGCACAGCTGCACTGCGCTCTATCCGTCCCTTGTACAGATAAAGACAGATCCGGTCTACCCCAGAGCGCTTAAGGGAATAAAGGCGGATTGCAGAATAAGCCTGTTATCCTGCTCTGAAAAACGAGCCGAAACAGAGGGAGAACTGCTGTTTACGGACAGCGGTGTCTCGGGACCGGCTGTTTTCGATATATCCAGACAGGTCTCCGTCGGAAGCGGTGATGATCTGTATTTAATGCTTGATTTTCTGAAGGACAGTTCTGCCGAAGAAGTGACGGAAATGATAAGACAGAGGATAGAGCTTATGCCTGAGCTCCCGTGCTCAGACCTTCTGACCGGGACCGTTCATAACCGCCTCGGCAGAATGGTCCTGAAATACAGCGCCATAGCTCAGGAGAAAAAGGTTTCGGAGCTTTCATCTTCGGATGTGAAAAAGATCGCATATTCGATCAAGAACTTCACTTTAAAGGTGGCAGGAACGGAGTCCTTTGACAATGCCCAGGTGACAGCGGGGGGAATAAGGACTTCGGAATTCGACACTGAGACAATGGAGAGCAGGATCGTTCCGGGGCTCTATGCCTGCGGCGAAGTGCTGGATATTGACGGAGACTGCGGGGGCTTTAATCTTCAGTGGGCATGGGCAAGCGGAAGACTTGCAGGCCTCTCGGCTTCAGCGGGCAAATAAAATGGACAGCAACAGATATCTGGTCAAAAATTTAAGACTCGGCGTCGGAGAAGATATCGGCGCCTTGAGGAAGAGAGCGGCAAAGGTCCTGAAGATAAAGGAGAGCGATATCAAGGATATAAGTCTTGTGAAACGCTCTCTGGACGCGAGAAAAAAGAACGACATCCACTATGTCTGCTCGGCTGCAGTCACTGCCAGGAGTGCTCTGAACGCCGAATTGTATGAGGAGATCGTATACGGGATCCCGAAAGTCTCATTTGACGGTCTGAGGCCGGTCATCGCCGGGTTCGGGCCTGCAGGAATGTTCGCTGGTCTTGTTCTTTCCAAAGCCGGGCTCATGCCGCTGATCCTTGAGAGAGGCGGAACCGTAGAGGAGAGAACGGAGAAGGTGGAGGCCTTCAGGAAGGGGGAGTCCCCTCTGGATACCGAGTGCAATGTACAGTTCGGGGAGGGCGGAGCAGGAACCTTTTCGGACGGGAAGCTCAATACCGGAACTCATGACAGCCGCATTTCATGGGTCCTGAGACAGTTTTACGAACACGGAGCTCAGGAGAGCGTCCTTTATGACGCAAAGCCGCACATAGGCACAGATATACTGTGCAGAGTCGTAGAAAGCATCAGAGAAGACATTATTTCAAACGGGGGAGAGATCTTCTTCAACACAAAGCTTGAGAGCATAAACATTCAAAACGGCTCCGTATGCTCAGTAACTGTATTGCGCGGGGATGAAAAAAACGAGATCCCGTGCGAAAAACTGATCCTTGCCACAGGGCACTCCTCAAGAGATACCTTTGAAATGCTCAAAAGCAAAAACGTGCCTATGGCCAGAAAAGGCTTTTCCATGGGCGTCAGAGTCGAGCACAGACAGGAGGACGTTAATGCCTCGCAATACGGAGAAGACCCTCCCGAAGGGCTTCCTGCGGCGGATTATTCTGCAAACGCGCATTTTGAAGACGGGACCTCTGCCTATACATTCTGCATGTGTCCGGGAGGCAAAGTCATAGCAGCTGCCTCTGAAGAGGGCGGTGTCTGTACAAACGGCATGAGCGATTCGAAGAGAGATGCCGAGAATGCAAACAGCGCCATACTTGTCACATTAAGTCCTGAGGACTTCCCGGGAGATGATGTGCTGGCGGGAGTGTACTGGCAGAGGGAGATAGAGAGAAAAGCATATCTTTATGCGGGAAAAGACTATAAAGCACCGGTGCAGAAAGTCGGGGACTTCCTTGACAATAGGGTAAGCACCGGCCCGGGCAGAGTAAGACCGAGCTATGAGCCGGGAGTATATTGGGGAGATATAAGACAGGTGCTTCCTACCAGGATAACGGAGGTGCTTGAGAAAGCAATACCGGAGTTTTCCAAAAGACTTGCTTTTTTCAGGGATCCGGACGCTGTTTTAACCTGTCCTGAAGCAAGATCCTCATCGCCTGTAAGGATCCTGAGAGATGAGAACTGCGAGAGCGGCCTCAAGGGCCTTTACCCCTGCGGAGAAGGGGCAGGCTATGCCGGGGGCATAACGTCCGCGGCAGTAGACGGGATGAGGTGTGCCGAGAAAGTGATTTTGTCCCTTTTAAGAGAAAAAGATGTATGATATAATCTTTTCAGAATAAAAACAACACGGAGATGAGATGAATATGAGGTTTTCGGGATTTGAAGAACTTCTGAAATACTATGCGCTTAAAACTCCCGACGCGCCGGCGTTTTATTTCGCCTCTGCCTCCGGTGAGAGGGAAGTCTGCTCTTTCGGGCAGTTTTATGATGCGGTTCATATTAGAGCGGAAGAGCTCAAAAACAGCGGAAAGACCTGTGAAGGAATACTTGCTGACGGGAGCTTTGAGTGTGTCAGAGAGATCTTCGCCGCCAATATTGCAGGGCTCCAGGTCGTTATGCTTGACGCCAATGTATCCGTTTCGCTGCTCGAAAAGCTTATACCTTATACCGATATGGATCTGCTCTGGGGAGATATAGAGGAAAAAACGCGCCTGGAGGAGAGAATGTCTCCGGGCGTAAAAGACGGAAAGGACAGGATCCTGTTTTTCACCTCCGGAACGACCTCCGCCTCCAAGGCTGTCACACTCACCGGCCACAGCCTCTGTCAGTCAGCGTATAACGGCGGAGAAAAGCTTCCGCTGGAGCCTTCGGACACATTGCTCTGCATGCTGCCTCTGGGACATGTCTTCGGATTTGTCTGCGGGCTTTTGTGGGGTACGAGCTGCGGAGCCTCCGTTGCACTCGGAAGAGGGCCGAGGCATTATCCGGATGACTGCAGCTTCTTCAGACCGACTGCTGTTTCGCTCGTTCCTCTGCTCCTCGGCTTTATGATGAAGATGAATGCTTTCAACCCCGAACTCAAGACGGTCCTGATCGGATCCGGTGATTGCAAAAAGGAGCTTCTGTCAGCCGCTGCAGCGAGGGGCATCAGGGTGAGCTTCGGATACGGACTTACAGAGACGAGCTCCGGCGTGGCGATCTCAGTCTCCGGCGACCCCTACGCCATGGAGATCTGCCCGGATGATGAGATCACGCTGGCTCCGGACGGTGAAATACTGATTAAGGCACCCACATGTATCATGCAGGGATACTACAAGATGAAAGAGGCGACTGATGCCGCTTTGAAGGATGGAGTTTTTTACTCCGGAGATACCGGTTTCTTCGATAATGAGGGAAAGCTCCACATAACAGGAAGAAAAAAAGAGATGCTCGTTTTGCCCGACGGGACAAAGCTCTTTCTTCCGGAATATGAGAGCGCGATC
>JAEEGF011240596.1_pt1 | contig 17358 bp, 20 predicted proteins | sample 9134171 | NCBI WGS metagenome assembly JAEEGF01 (sample SAMN16246542, study PRJNA631951) | gut metagenome | biome: gut microbiome; feature: rumen; material: AP-attached | host: Bos | place: Iran: Karaj | collected 2018-10 | reverse complement strand
TGTTAAAATAGCATTTAGGATGACAATCGGTGACCTGATCGATTCCGTTATGGTACAATTATATCCTACGGAGTTTGCACAGGATATGTGCCAAAAATTTATGAACAAAGGAAAATGATAATAACAAATGAATAAGGCAGAAACATTAGAGATCAAGAAACAGTTTACACCTGAAAGATGCACTATCGACCACATCTGCGCATGCCTTGTGGATCATGAGAAGAACAAGAGGCTTGTTTTCAAAAAGGCCTTCAGACAGCTGCCGGATGAGCAGATGTACAAGTATTTGGATATTTTCCAGCATACCCTTGCAGGAACATTTGGCAAGAACCTTATCAGTCTTGAGTTTCCTCTTGACCAGGAACAGCCGGGAGGTACTCAGGACTTTCTTTTGACCTTAAGAGATTCCCATTTGGAAGAAGATGAGATAATTGACGAGTTCTACGATAAGATAATCGCCAACTATATCAACGGCGAGAACTATCTTATCCTGCTTGTTCATGCCATCTACGACATTCCTGGAGTATCCTCCGACGGAATCCAGATGGAGGATGCTTCAGACAAGATCTACGACTACATCCTCTGCAGTATCTGTCCCGTGAAGCTCTCCAAGGCCGGTCTTGGCTATAACGAGAGCAAAAATGACATCGAGGAGAGATTCCGTGACTGGATCGTGGAGGGACCTTCCAAGGGCTTCCTTTTCCCTGCCTTCATCGAGAGGGATATGGATATCCACAATATGCTCTACTTCACCAAGAAGCCCGATGACCTTCAGCCTGAGTTTGTGGAGGCAATGTTTGGAGGAATGGCTCCCATGCCTGCTCCCGAGCAGAAGAATCTCTTTGATGCCCTGGTTCAGGACAGCATCGGTGATGACGCGGACTACGATATCATGAGAAATATCCATGATAACTTAAACGACATGATCGAGGATCACGAGGGGGATCCGGAGCCTTTAGAGCTCACCAAGAAGGATGTGAAGCAGCTTCTTGCGGACAGCGGAGTTCCCGCGGAGAGACTTGACTATTTTGACCAGAACTACGAGAGGACCGTGGGAGAAGAGGATGTTCACCTTCTTGCCACCAACATCGCCAACACCAAGAAGTTCGATATTGAGACTCCCGATGTTGTGATCAAGGTTAAGCCAGACCGCGCAGACCTTGTGGAGTCCAAGATCATCGACGGCAGACAGTGCCTGGTTATCGCTGTGGATGACCACATCGAAGTAAACGGAATAAATGTTAGAACATTATTAAATAAATAAAAGTAAAAATAAGTGCCTTGAAATATAGGCACTTTTTGTTAGAATTATTATGAACACGTTCATAAAAACAGAAGGATGATTTTCCTATGCCCAAGATTATCGAGAACTTAAGAGAAAAAATACTGGAGGAAGCCAGGAAACAGCTGATGGAAGAGGGATATGCCAAGACCACCATCAGGTCCGTGGCATCAGCCTGCGGGATAGGAGTAGGTACGGTTTACAACTACTTCAAGTCCAAGGATATTCTGATCTTAGCATTTATGCTGGATGACTGGTACAAGTGCACCATCAGGATGAGCGAACTGGACCCCGATGATACAGACAGCTTTTTCAGGGGCGTTCTGTCAGAACTCAAGGGCTTTTCTGAGAAATACAGTTATCTGTTTCAGGATAAGGATGCGGCGTCGGCTCTGTCCTCCGTTTATTCAGAGAGGCACAATCAGCTTCGCACCATGCTGGCAAGACTTGTAACCCCTGCCTGCAAAAAGGGATCCGGCAGATATGAGGACCGGGAATTTCTTGCCCAGTACATAGCGGAATCCATCCTGTTTTTTACCATGTCAGAGACCTCGATAGAGGATCAGATGAAAGCACTCAGGCTTCTTGCCTGTGATGAATAATTAGTTTTATAGAGAAGGAGTAATGAAATGAGTAGTTTTGAGAATCTTCGAATCGTTGATAACTTCTACCAGACATCACTGTTTTTCCCGATGCCTACTGTAGTTATCAGCACTATCTGTGAGGACGGCACCACCAATCTTGGTCCATACTCACTGATCCAGCCCTATTATGTGGCAGGTAAGGATTACTACGCTATGCTTCTTAATTGCCGTAATTCCTCCAACACAGCCCAGAATATCTTAAGGACCGGCAAGTGTGCCATCAACTTTATCGATGACAACCCAAAGACCTTTAAGGAGGCTGTTAAGCTCTCATGGCCCGGGGATAAGCCATCAGAGAAGATGCCTAAGTGTAATTTCAGACTGGAGAAGAGCCTTATTCAGGAGGAGAATCCGCAGGATGTGCGTCCCATGGTCATGACAGATGCCATCGAGGTTCTGGAGTGCACCTGGATGAGAGAGCTGGACGGCGCCGACAAGGATCAGCCCGGAGTACTTGAGGGCTACGAGGGACCTTACCATGATTTCAACGGAATCACCAGTAAGTTCGGAGCTCATTTCATCCTTAGAATAGACAAGATCCTTATGAAAAAGAAATACTCCGATGCCATTATCAACGGCGTCAAGGCAGGGGACTTCCCGCCCCTTCCCGTGGATTACGGCTACAGGGATTCCAAGAATTTCTGGTTCCACAGGAAAAAACGCATGAGAGCAGAGCTTTTACAGGTGAGGGAGGCTTCACTTTCCTCTGTAAGATATGCAGCCGACAGGGCAGATGACAAGATCAAATTCACAGACGATGCCCTTAAATGCCTTCTGGGAGTACCCAGAGTATTCCTTCCAGCAGCCCTTAAGGGATGTGTAGAGTGGGCAAGAGAGAACAATGTAGAACTTGTAACCGAAGAGCACATGAAGATAATCAACGACAAGCGTGCTCAGGAAAAGAAAAAGAAATAAGAGGAGAGAAAATTATGAAAGTTGTACTTGCAGGCGCTTACGGCAATCTTGGCGCAGATATTTTCAGATCATTAGTTAAAGAGGGACACGAGGTTGTGGCCCTGGATATGGCTCAGAGAGACATCGGAGTTGATAAGAACTTTACCTTCAGGAAGGTGGATGTTACCAACCCTGAGACCCTGAAGGGAACCTGCGACGGAGCAGACGTTGTCATCACCACAGTAGGTCTTACCAAGACTTCAGCAACAGTTACCAACTACGAGATCGACTATCAGGGCAATCTCAATCTTCTGAATGAGGCTAAAAAGGCAGGAGTTAAGAACTTTACTTACATCTCCGTAATCAAGGCTGACAAGGCTCCCGATGTTCCAATGCTTCATGCAAAATACCTTTTTGAGGAGGAGCTTAAAAAGAGCGGCCTTACCTATGTTATCCACCGTCCAACAGGTTACTTCTACGATATCGTCAAGGTATTCCGCCCCATGATCGAGAAGGGGGAGGTTACACTTCTTGGCAAGAAGCCTGTTCACGCCAATGTTATCTCCACAGAGGACTTCGGCGAGTTCATCGTTAAGCATATGATGGATGAGAACAAGAGCTACAACGTAGGCGGTAAAGAGACCTATTCCTACGAAGAGATCGCAAATATGTGCTTCGAGGCAGCAGGTAAGCCCGCTGTTATCAAGAGAGCTCCCGAGTGGCTCTTCGACGTTCTTGCATTTGTTAACAAGCTCAAGAAAAACGGTAAGGAAGCTATCCTTAAGTTCTCCAAGTGGACCCTCACAGAGGAGATGGTGGGAGATACAACCTACGGTGAAATGAGTTTCAAGCAGTATATCAAGGACAGCTTCAAGGCCTGACACCGGGCACAGATCATTAAATTAGAGAGAGGATAAGATATGTTCTGGAATTTATTACTTATAATCTGCATAGTATGTGCGATTTTATCATCTGTAGGATTTATTAAATACGTTTACTTTTTATCTATAGGATACGGCTTTGCCATTGCCGGCGGTGGTCTGACAATTCTCTTCCTTGCCCTTAAAAACGGCTGGACTGACGGCGTTCTGTGGCTGGCTATCCTTCAGGCAGTGCTTTTTGTGGCATACGGAGCAAGACTTTCAGGCTTCCTTCTTGTAAGAGAGTTTAAAAGCGCCGGCTTCCGGAAGGCTGCTCAAACTGAGATTGAGGGTTTCAAAAAGCTCCCTATATTCGTTAGTATTCCGATCTGGATCTGCGTTGCAGTTCTTTACACAGCCCAGGTCAGCCCTATGCTCTACAGATATGCCAACGGTTCCAAGGATGTGACACTTCCTGTTATCGGTATTGTCATCTCTGTTCTGGGACTTCTTCTTGAGTCTCTGGCTGATAAGCAGAAATCAGAGCAGAAGAAGGCTAACCCCAGGATGGTGGCTACCCGGGGACTTTACAGGATCGTAAGATGCCCTAACTACCTTGGAGAGATCATTTTCTGGACAGGAGTATTCATCAGCGGAATCTCAACCTACACAGGAATCGGCCAGTGGCTTATGGCTATCATCGCTTATGTCTGCATCGTTTATATCATGTTCAATGGTGCCCAGAGACTTGAGAAGAGACAGATGGCCCGCTATGGAAACGACAAGGAATACAACGACTACGCCGATAAGACTCCTATCATTATTCCTTTCCTTCCCATCTATCATCTGAATAAAAAGGCATGATCAATGGAGGGTAAAAAGATGAAGAAATTTTCTGTTCCTATGGCGTTGGTGGATTTTATACCGGTGTTGCTGTTTGCAGTGGCAGCGATCATGCTCCAGAGAGATCTTTACAACAAAATGAGTAAGGGCGCTTTCGCGCTCTTTGCCACAGGCACCATTGATATTATTTTTGCCGGATTTTTCAAGGCGCTGTATAAATTCCTTTATGCAGCGGGGATCTGTGATTTCCAGCCCCTTTCAAGCCTGTTCTTCCCGGTGCAGTCCATTGGCTTTTTAATGGCGGGAATCGGCCTTGTGGCAATGCTTTTCTACAAGCAGGGCGACGGTGCAGCACTTTGCCTGGCTCCTCCGGTTTTTTCAGGAACAATGATCTTCGTAAGCTGCATGGTCATTGGCCTTGGAGCCATGTATGTGGTTTTGGGAATAATATCGGTGAAGCTTAAAAAGCCCTGGCTTATAGCGGTTTTCCTTATTTCATTTTTGTGCTCTGTGTGCATGGGATATCTTTCAACCAAGGACTTTTCCCAGAGCTACATGAACTGGATTGCCCAGGGCATTAATGTTCTCGGACAGGGACTTCTGGTTGTCGGAGTTCTTCTTCTTAGAAAGTATGGTTTGGTGAATTATATTTTGAACAAATAAACGGCAAAGTATGGTACTCTTTTATTATCTGTATGTTATCAAAGACGAGAAGTTAGAAGAGAACAATAAGAGCGAATACTATGACGAAGAAAAAGCTGTGTCTTGAGGTTATCAAGAGATTAAAAGAAGAATATCCCGATGCGGTCTGTACACTGGATTACTCCCAGGCCTGGCAGCTGCTTATCAGCGTGAGGCTGGCGGCTCAGTGTACGGATGCCAGGGTTGATCTTACAACTCCCAAGCTCTACGCCAAGTTCCCTACTGTGGAGGCCCTTGCTAATGCTGAGGTTTCGGAGATCGAGGAGATCATAAGGCCCTGCGGTCTGGGTAATTCCAAGGCCCGGGATATCTCAGCCTGTATGAAAGTCATCCATGAGAAGTATAATGACAATGTTCCGGACAATATGGAGGAACTCCTGGCCCTTCCCGGTGTGGGAAGGAAGAGCGCCAACCTCATCCTGGGGGATGTGTTTGGCAAGCCCGCCATTGTCACGGACACCCATTGCATAAGGCTTTGCAACCTCATCGGTCTTGTGGATGATGAGAAGGATCCTGCCAAGGTGGAGAAGGAGCTTTGGAAAATAGTTCCTCCCGAGGAGGGAAACAGCTTATGTCACAGATTTGTAACCCACGGCAGAGCGGTATGTGTAGCCAGAAGACCTGACTGCATTAATTGCTGTCTTAAAGATATTTGTAAAACCGGTCGATATATTAAATGAAGAAAAGTTTATAAAAACGTTATTTGACGTATCAATTCATCCTCTATAAAATATCACTTAGCTATTTGATTTTTTATGTGGGACAGATCAGAGAGGTTTTACATATGGATTCTAACGGACTTAGCCCGGAGCAGCAGGCTCTTTTAGCGAGTATAATGTCAAAATCCTCCCAGGCAGGCGGCGGAGGCGGCTTTTCGCCCTCCAGCGTACCGGCGGCAGGAGGAGCAGCGGCCCCGGCAGCAGCACCATCCCCGGCAGATTCCGGCAAGATGCTCAGCCAGGCTGAAATTGATGCCCTTATAGCATCCATGGGCAACTGAAAAATGTTTATTTCGGAAACGCACGTTTACAGTGCGTTTCTTTTTTTATGACATCATAAAAAAAGCATAAAAAGAGTATTAAAACGGGTTTTGGCGAGTTGTCAGAATATAGTAAAAGTATTATCATTATATTGTTGAATATGATTGAATAATTCCAAAAATAGAGTCAGAAAGAGGTGAAGTGATGTATATTGCCATGCAGTGCGCTGACAGCAATGGAACACTTAATACAGAGATCTGCACTTTTTATGGGATTAAATACGATTCCAGGTACAGATCGGCTCTTATTTCCACGGAACATTTAAATCACGACTATGTGGTGCCCATCGATCCTAAGGACTATGAGGCAGCGGTTAAGCAGATAATGGCTGCAATGACCGCCCATGCGGATATGATAAATGTTTCGGAGGGCATCGTATGGCGCGGAAGAAAGGGTGAATCCCGTAACGTTAAGCCTCAGAAGATCACTATCACTTTTTAACCGGAATGTATATAAGGAGATCATATGAGAAAAAATGCAATGGTATGTTATTTTTCAGCAAGCGGTGTAACGGCTACAGTGGCAAAGGATATTGCTGATGCCATCGGTGTAGTTACTTATGAGATAGAGCCCAAGGTAAAATATACTGCGGATGATCTTAACTGGCAGAAGGATGATTCCAGAAGCAACAGGGAAATGAACGATGTTAAGGCAAGACCTGAAATCGGAGGTGAGCCCGCCAATATAGACAATGTTGATGTGATTTTCCTGGGCTTCCCCATCTGGTGGTATACGGCTCCGAGAATTATAAATACTTTCCTTGAGGAGTATGATTTCTCCGGCAAGCATGTAGTGCTATTTGCTACTTCAGGCGGCACAGATATAGAGAGGAGCATCAAGGACCTGCAGAATTCCTATACCCGTATCCATTTCGACGGCGGAAAGAAACTCAATGTAGGAACTCCCAAGCAGGAGCTCAGGGCCTGGGCCTCCAAGTATGTGTCATAAATTCATTGCTAAAGAACTTAATTGATGGTGTGTTGTGGTTATATTGAAAAAAGGTGTAGTCGCTGGATGGCGATACACCTTTTTCGCGTATTTGACAACATTTCATCATGATGTATAATTTTGTAGATAGTCTATTAATATAGCAGAGGAGTAAGCAGAGTATGTCAGAAGTTTATAACCATCACGCAATTGAAAAGAAGTGGCAGGAATATTGGGCAGCCAATGATACCTTTAAGACTGATGTTTGGGATTTTTCCAAGCCTAAGTATTATGCCCTGGATATGTTTCCCTATCCTTCAGGAGTAGGCCTGCATGCAGGACATCCCGAAGGCTATACTGCTACTGATATTATGTCCCGTATGAAGCGCATGCAGGGATATAATGTACTACACCCGATGGGATATGATTCTTTTGGCCTTCCTGCAGAGCAGTATGCGGTTACAACAGGTAACCACCCTGCAGGATTTACTGAGAAAAATATAGAGACCTTCTCCGGTCAGCTCAGAGAGCTTGGTTTCGATTATGACTGGTCCAAGATGATCGCCACCAGTGATCCCAAGTTCTACAAGTGGACCCAGTGGATATTCAAGAAACTCTATGAGAAGGGCTATGCCAAGCATATCGATATGCCCGTTAACTGGTGTGAGGAGCTGGGAACAGTTCTTTCCAATGACGAGGTAATTGATGGAAAGTCAGAGCGTGGCGGATATCCTGTTGTTAAGAAGATGATGAAACAGTGGGTTATCGATCAGCAGGCTTTTGCTGAGGAACTTCTTGACGGACTTAATGAGATCGACTGGCCTGAATCCACCAAGGAGATCCAGCGCAACTGGATCGGCAAGTCCACCGGTGTTGAGGTTGATTTCAAGATTGTAGGCGGTGGAGAGTTCTCAATCTTCACAACCTGTATCGAGACCATTTATGGTATCACCTTCATGGTTCTTGCTCCCGACGGAGATATCGTCAAGGGACTTATGGACCGTGTTGAGAACCCTGAAGAGGTTCAGGCGTACATTGATGAGACCCTGAAGAAGAACGACCTTGACCGTACAGATCTTAACAAGACCAAGTCAGGCTGTCCTCTTAAGGGAATATATGCCGTTAACCCTGTCAATGGCAAGGAAGTTCCGCTGTTTATCGGTGACTTCGTTCTTGCAAGCTATGGTACAGGTGCAGTTATGGCTGTTCCTACCCATGATCAGAGAGACTTTGAATATGCAGAGGTTCACGGACTTCCTCTTATTCAGGTTATTAACAATACAGAGGGAACCGTTGATGTTTCCGGACATGCTTTTGAGAAGCAGGATTATCTTGGCAAGGGCTGCATCCTTATGAACTCTGAGGAGTTCGACGGAATGACCGTTGAAGAGGCCAAGAAGGCCATCACCAGGAAGCTTGTGGATATGGGCGTTGCCAGAGAGAAGGTTAACTACCACTTCCGTGAGTGGATCTTTGCCAGACAGCGTTACTGGGGCGAGCCTGTTCCCTGCGTATACAAGGAGGACGGCACCATTGTATTCCTTGATGACTCTGAGCTTCCTGTTGTTCTTCCTGAGCTTGAGGATTACAAGGGACACGGCGGCAAGGCTCCTCTTGAGAATGCCACAGAGTGGAAGGCCTATGACAAGGATGGACTTAAGGGCACAAGAGAGACTTCAACCATGCCCGGTTCCGCAGGTTCTTCCTGGTACTATCTGAGATATATCGATCCTGACAACGACAATGAATTTGCCAATCAGGAGCTTTTGAAGCACTGGATGCCTGTTGACCTTTATATCGGTGGTCCTGAACATGCAGTAGGACACCTTATTTATTCACGTATCTGGAACCGCTTCTTATATAACGAGGGACTTTCCCCTGTTAAGGAGCCCTTCAAGAAGCTTGTTCATCAGGGCATGATCCTTGGTGAGAACGGCATCAAGATGGGTAAGCGTTTCCCTGAGTTCGTTGTTAACCCCAGCGATATCGTTCGTGAGTACGGCGCTGATACCCTCAGACTCTATGAGATGTTCATGGGACCTCTTGAGGTATCCAAGCCCTGGAACGCAGCAGCAGTTACCGGCGCAAGGAAGTTCATCAACCGTGTATATACATTCTTTACAGAGGCTTCCAATATCGTAGATGAGAACAACGGCAATCTTGATAAAGTTTATCATCAGACTGTAAAGAAGGTTACATCAGACTTTGAGGCTCTTGGCTTCAACACAGCCATCGCCCAGATGATGATCTTTGTCAACGCAGTATACAAGGAAGGCAGCTGCCCAAGAGAGTACGCAGAGAACTTCATCAAGATGCTTTCCTGCATCTGCCCTCACGTAGGCGAGGAGATCTGGCAGGCTCTCGGCCATGACAAGACCATCGCATTCGAGCCATGGCCTGTTCACGACGAGTCCAAGTGCGTAGAGGACACAGTAGAGATTGCAGTTCAGATCAACGGTAAGGTTAAGGCTACCCTTGAGATCGGTAAGGAAGATCCTAAGGACGAAGTAATTGCCAAGGGCAAGGAGCTCATCGCTGACAAGCTTGAAGGCAAGACAGTTGTAAAAGAGATCTATGTACCCGGCAGAATCGTCAATATTGTAATTAAATAATATCGGATAAGAAAGGTGTTTCCCTTTGGGGAGGCACCTTTTTTTTCATAGGTTCACAAAACCGTGGTATTATAACAATATGTGTATTTTTATTAATGACAGTAGGAGAGTAACTATGGCAGAAAACAATGTAGCAGTTGAACGTGGCAAGGTCATCATAAGGACAAGTATTATAGGTATAGTGGTAAATGTGCTGCTTGCGGGATTTAAGGCGATAATTGGACTTGTTACCGGATCCATCGCAATTGTTCTAGATGCGGTAAATAACTTCAGTGATGCGCTTTCATCAGTCATCACTATTGTGGGAACAATGCTGGCAGGGAAGGCTCCCGACAAAAAGCATCCCTATGGCTACGGACGACTGGAATACTTAAGTGCCATGATCATCTCCGTAATAGTTTTATATGCGGGTATCACTTCTCTGGTGGAGTCCGTCAAGGCAATCTTCGCCCATGAAGCCCCTAATTACAGCACCACCTCTCTGATAATTATTGCTGTGGCAATAGTGGTCAAGCTTGGTCTTGCAATATTTTTTATCGGAACAGGCAAAAAGATCAGGTCAGAATCCCTGGTGGCTTCCGGAACCGACGCAAGGTTTGATGCCATCATTTCGCTTTCAACCCTGGTGGCAGCCATAATCTTTGTGTTTACCGGACTTTCACTGGAATCCTATCTCGGTGCCATCATTTCTGTTTTTCTTTTGAAAACAGCCTTTGAAATGCTCAGGGATACCATAAGCCAGATTCTTGGTGAGAGAATAGACGGAAACATCTCTAAGGCGGTTAAGAAGACAATCCTGTCAGAGGAAGGCGTTCAGGGTGCTTACGACCTTATCTTCTATGATTACGGTCCTGACAGAGTTATGGCATCAGTGCATATTGAGATACCGGACACTTTTACCGCGGACAGGATCGATGTCATCACAAGACATGTCCAGGAGAAGGTGCTTCTTGAGCACAATGTGACCCTGGTATCCATAGGCATTTACTCCATCAACACCAAGGATGAGAAGATTGCCAAGGTAAGAAGCGATGTATCAAAGATCATTTCTGCATATAAGGAGATTCTTCAGATGCATGGCTTTTTCATTGATTTCGAGAAAAAGAATATCAGATTTGACCTGGTGGTGGATTTTTCACCTAACAGAAGAGAGGCATTCCAGAAGGCAATTGATGAGATAAGAGCGGCTTATCCTGATTATAACGTAATTGCCAACATGGATTCAGATTACAGTGATTAATGATATACTATTTATATATGCTCTGAATTTCAGAGCTTAAATGGAGGAGACTTAAAGAAAAAAGTATGGCGGGCGGAACTTACGATACCATTAACAGGATTTTTGACACCTTTGCGGTAACTTCAAGAAGCCGTTATGTCTATGTTTACGACTTGACCAAAAACATTTCAAGATGGTCAGCCAATGCAGTGGATTACTTCGGACTTACCGGAGAATATATTTACAATGCGGCATCGGTCTGGGAGAACAGGATTCATCCCGATGACAGGGACAAGTTCACAGAGTATGTCAGTCAGGTTTATGCCGGCAAGAAGGTGGAACCCACCTTTGAATACAGAGCCAAGAACAAGAACGGCGAGTATGTGGTCTGCTCCTGCAGGGGCGTGGTGATCAAGGATTACGCCGGAAGGCCTGTGTTCTATGCCTGTTCCATGATCAATAAGGGAATTGTGGACAACAACGATCCCATAACTCTTTTGCCGAACCAGTATGAACTGCTGAATCATATGAGACATCTCAAGAATCGCAAAAAGGAATATGCGATCCTGATGATCAATTTCATGGACTTTGCGGATGTAAACAGAAGATACGGCTATATGACAGGTAACAATATCCTCAGGGCCACTGCTGCGAAGCTTATGCAGGAGACCAAGGACTATGGCAAGACCTACAGAGGAGAGGGCACTATTCTGGCCTTTGTAAGTGATTCCATGTCTCTGGATGAGATAAAAAAGCTCTATGGAAGAATGAGGGCCTTTACCAGGGATTCACTGGTGGTGGGAGGCAAGAAGGTAGGCGCTGAGATAGGCGGAGGCGTTATCTTTGCAGCTGATTTTTCCATTGATGAACATTCCATATATACCAGTGCCAAGTATGCCCTGGACTATTCCAAGAACCAGCGCCACGGCAATCTCATCATTTTTCACAATGATGAGCTGGATAATAAGAAAAGCAGCATTGAGCTTGTTGACACCATAAGAAATTGCGTGCTGGATGGCATGGACGGCTTTTATCTGGAGTATCAGCCTATTAAGGCTGCCAATGATGGAAGACTGGTGGGCATGGAGGTATTTGTCCGCTGGAAAAAAGAGCCCTTCGGCGCTGTATCACCTTCGGAATTTGTGCCCTGGCTTGAGCAGGACCAGGTTTTTTACACCCTTGGAAACTGGATATTGGAAAAGGCGCTGTTGGATGCCCTGGACATAAGAAGGAACAACAAGGATTTTTACCTCAGCGTCAATCTGGCCTTCATGCAGCTTGAGAGATCTGAGTTCAGAACAACCCTTCTGGAGATTCTGAGGAAGACTTCATATCCCTCAACGGGCCTTTGTCTTCAGCTTACTCAAGGCTCCAGACAGCTGGGCATGGAGCACTTAAAGAGCCAGGTGGAATTCCTTAAATCCTGTGGACTTAAGGTGGGCCTTGATGTGGCGGATTTTGCAGCCCTGGATCTTACAAGGCATCTGCCTATTGACGTTATCAACCTGTCACCTTCGCTTACTGCCGGAGTGACAGATAATCTTACCAACAAATACATGGTTGAGACCATGACCGGTTTTGCCCACAGGCTTGGAATCAGGACCTGCTTTACGGGTATAGAGGATGAGGAGTCTGCCCTGGTGGCAAGACAGTATCCGATTTCCGAGGTCATGGGATACTATTTTGGACGTCCCTGCAGTATCGAGGACTTCAAAAAGTTATATATTAAATAAAAAGGTGATTCATAGGAGGCTGTATGGGCAGGACCTTCAGGTACATACAAAATGATGATGTACTTAAGTCTTTCAGGGAATTTCAGGATTCCATTCTCTCTGAAAGGCCTGTGGTCATTGCGCGCCATGGAGATTACACCCTTCAGATGGAGAAGCTGGAACAGGATGTCCTTGGCCTTAAGATAATAAATAACGAGAAAAACAAGGTGGTCTCCAGCAGAAGCTATGATGTGAAGAATACCACCGATGCCCTTGTTTCCAGGGGAGTCAGACATGCCTGCCAGAAGATGTCGGAGCTTGGCGATGAGGAAGTAAACAGAAGGCGAATGCAGATCTGGAAGTGGTACATCATGGAATGGCAGCGAAATAACGCTGACAATACAGAGGAGATGTTCCACAAGGAGCTCATCTGGACCGAGGATGGCACTGAACATGAACAGGAGATCTTAGATATAGAGACCTTTCTTCATGGGGACTATCTGAACCTGGGCAACACTCTGGGACTTATTGACAAGTATCTTAATGATGAAAAGCAGAAGGAGTGGTTTAAGAAGTTCGCCATAGCTGACATCATGGAGATGACCAGCGAGGACACCAGGGACAGATCCATAGCAGAGACGGAAGAGGCCAACAGGGAGGACGGTATCAAGATTCACACCTATCAGTTTACCGTCAGCGTTGAAGCTACGGACAAGGAACACGCGAGAGCCGCATTACTGCACTATTTGGCAGGCGACGAACGCATAAAAGTGCAGAAATAAGCGGTAAATAATATAAACTTTTGTTTATATTATTTTAATGATTTATTAAGGTAAAGTACTGTATTATCCTCTATCTTTTATGAAATTATTGTTATATAATGTTCCCATTAAATGAAAATTAATTACGAAGGGGCGCGGGGTTGAGGGGCCCACAAGTGCTTTTTTGTTAATTCATTTAATGAATTTTTCTTATGAGATGGAGGAATTGAATAATGAGAAGTTCCGCAAAGACTAAAAAAGGCATGAGTCATGGATGCATCGAGATTATGACTGATGCGATCAAGGCAAAGGAGCAGAACCTATCATATGGTAAGTTTAAGGCTCTCGACATGTTAGGCATTGGAAGCATGCAGGATGAGGACTATAGCTCAGAATATCATGTTCATTCCGGAAATATAGTTCGCCGCACCGAGCAGACTGAGAAGAAGAAAGCAGTTGCTTTCGTCAAGATCAGACAGGCTTGAGACTTCGAGCTTTACAACTGAATATGCGAATTATAAAAGAGACCACTGATTTACAGAGGTCTCTTTTTTCATTCAATAGGAAATTCCTTCGGATTTCCTATTGAATAAAAAGCGCTCCGCTAAGGATGCGACTGGTGCGCAGATGAATTTTGCAAGCTAAAGCTTGCGCGCACCAGCGCGCAAAGAGTCGCGAGCGACTCTTTGTTCTGTGCTCATATATTAACGAATTACAGATGGAATACATGCTTGTTGAGGAACTTGCCTACAACGGTGATGACCGGGCCAAGGAAAAGGGCCATAAGCAGGATTCCGATATTGGGCTTTCCTCCAAGGACAACTCCAACCACAATAACAAGAAGGTCATAGGCAATACGGATCACTGCGTAGGGAACCTTTTTCAGCACCTTCTCAGAAATGATCTGGGGCATGGCATCATAGGGAGACACGCCCATGTTGGCATTGATGTAGAAAGACACCGAAATGATGAAGCACAAAAGAGCCAGTACGAAGATAACAGCTCTTGAAGGCATGTCGGTGAAATAGTGCTCGGGAATTGTCTTTTCCCATAACCATTTGAAGAAATTGGCGATGTAGCCGATAAATACCATATTTGCTATGGTGCCCAGGCCTATCTGGTTTCTTCCGAAGAGGATAACAAAGATAAACAGCACGGAGTTAAGAAGAAGCTGCCAGGTTCCAAACAGGATGCCAAGCTTTTCTGATACTGTCCAGTTCATGAAGGTGCAGGGGTCCGTGCCCAGGTCTACCTTGATCAGAAATGATAAGAAGAAGCCCATTAAGAAGACACCCACGTTCATTACTATCAGACGCTTTTTGAAATTGGGCTGATGAAAATATTCCTTTACATTTTGCATTAAATTGTTCATGGTTAATTCCTTTTCCTTTATTCTGCTATGTGAAGCGCATAGTAGGTGTTCTTGTAGTTGATAAGAACCGGAGCGTTGACAAAGGCCTCATCACCTACGTAGCAGCGGTCAGCTTCCTTGTCGAAGGTGTAGGTCCTTCCGTCGGGATCGTTATCGTTGATGATCTCAAGGGCCTGTTCCAGTGTCTCATCGCCCTTACAAAGATGAATTCTCATATGCTTTTCCTTTTCATAAAAATTCAAACAGGTTTTTAGACAGCAATGGATAGTATAACACTTTACTTAGAGAAGGTTAATAGTTTTTTTACATGTCCGTGCTAAAGAACTGTGATAATCTATGATACAATAATAATAGTGTAGTTTGCCTTCGGGCAATAATAACGTAATAACAATAATTAATTGACGGTATAAATATGGATCAGAACAACATCAGGGATTTACTTGAAAATGTAAAAAATGGAACGATCGACCTGGAGCAGGCAGTCCTCGAATTGAAAAAAGCTCCTTTTGAGGACCTGGGATATGCAAGACCGGACCACCACAGAGCCATAAGGCAGGGCAGGGCCGAAGTTATCTACGGTCAGGGAAAGACTAAGGAGCAGATTCTTGGAATAGCCGAGAATCTTATAAGCCACGGGCAAAAGAGCGTTCTTATAACCAGAATGAACAGTGAAGCTGCAGGGTATTTCAACGAGAACAAACCGGATTCCATAGAGGATTTTTCCTATGATGAGCTTGGAAAAGTCGGGATAGCCGGAGTTCAGATAGACAAAGTAGAGAAGGTGGGAAAGATAGTTATTGCCACCGGAGGCACCAGTGATATTCCCGTGGCGGAGGAGGCGGCCAAGACTGCCGAGATCATGGGCAACAACGTTGTAAGGCTCTATGATGTTGGAGTCGCCGGGATACACAGGCTCCTGGACAAGGTTGCCATGGATGAGATAATGACCGCCAGGGTGATAATCGCCATAGCGGGAATGGAAGGAGCGCTGGCCAGCGTTGTTGGCGGTCTTGCTGACTGCCCGGTTATCGCAGTACCCACCAGCGTGGGTTATGGAGCGTCCTTCGGAGGACTCTCGGCACTTTTATCAATGCTCAACTCCTGTGCCAGCGGAGTCAGCGTCGTGAATATCGACAATGGATTTGGGGCCGGTTACCTTGCCGGAATGATCAATCAAAAATAAGTTTGGGGAGAGTTTTTTAAGATGGAGGTTTTACAGAGCAGTATTTCAGGCATTGTCAGCGGCTTTATTCTTGGAGCGCTGATTGGATGTGCTTTGGCGGCGGTTTGTTATTGGGAGAAGTTTTTGGGGATAATACTTAAGCCCGTGGAACTGGTTTTGGGGAAGTTTCCCGAGATAACACTGATACTTCCCATATTGTTTCATGACAATCCGGACATCATTTTCCTGGTGTGCACCATTGCCACCGCAGGATTTTTCTACGGAAAGGTATTTAAGTCCTTATCAGGGACTGATGCGGGGCTCCTTGAGATGGCCCACATTTTCAGGATGCCCACAGACAGGAAGCTTCAGTACATCTTTTTGCCGCAGGTATTTGGGGACCTTAAGATGTCTGCAGTCATAGGGGCCGTGAGATGCTTCGTTATAGGCATCGCCTCAGGGGTTATCTGCAATCTTTTTTAAACGAAAAAAGTGTAAAAAGTTGGGAGAAAAACAAAAGTGATAATCGAGATCAAGGAAGTGTCCAAGTCCTACGGCGATAAGAAGGTTCTGGACAACTTCAGCTTACATATAGAATCAGAGCATACATATATAATCACAGGACCCACAGGATCCGGGAAGACCACGCTCCTTAGGCTGGTTCTGGGACTGGAGAAACCGGACTCCGGCAAGGTGGGGCTCCTTGGGGATTACAAGTACCCCTATATCGTCTCCGGAACCGTTTTCCAGGAGGACAGACTTATCGAGAACCTGGACGCTGTTACCAACTGCACTCTGGTCAGCAAAAAGATCTTCAGGGAGACAGTGACGGAGGAGCTTCTCAAGCTTCTTTCCGAGGAGGACATCAGAAAGCCCGTCAGGGACCTGGATGATGGGAAGAGAAGGCTGGTATGTATTGCCAGAGCCTGCTGCATCCCCAACGATGTTCTGATAATGGATGAGCCCTTCAAGGGCCTTGATGAGAAAACAAGAGAAAAGGCCATCAGGTTTGTCAGAGACAAACAGGGGTCAGGTCCTTTGGTTATAGCAACTTCCTACACCGAAGGTCTTGAGTTTGGAAGAATAATAGAGTTTAAGGGAGAGTAATATGGTAACAAATGACGAAAGCATGAACAGGTTCAAACACAACATCATGGAGAAGGTATGCCGCCTGGAGTGGGAGGGGAACAACGATCCGGAGCATATCGAACAGCTTGTCATGGACATTATTCCTGGCCCCAAGCCCAGCTACAGATGCTGTGTTTATAAGGAAAGGGAGATTGTAAGACAGAGGATCAGACTGGCCATGGCCAAGAATCCTTCCTACA
>JAEEGF010363487.1_pt1 | contig 17358 bp, 16 predicted proteins | sample 9134171 | NCBI WGS metagenome assembly JAEEGF01 (sample SAMN16246542, study PRJNA631951) | gut metagenome | biome: gut microbiome; feature: rumen; material: AP-attached | host: Bos | place: Iran: Karaj | collected 2018-10 | reverse complement strand
TTCTTTAACATTTAGCCTGAAAATCTCTTTTCTCTTTTCTCTTTTTGGGGCACCCGTGGGGGCGAATAAAGTTTTGGGGGGAGTTTCTTTAATTATTATATTTTAAATATAATAATAATAATTATATATAATATTAATAATAATACGCACGCGAGGCTCAACACTAAAAAAGAGAAAAGAGAAAAGAGATTTCTCACCAACGACCACAGATGACACTGATGGACACAGATTTTTATGAACAACGGATTAAAACTAATTAAACGGATTACAAGAATAATAATCAGTGCAATTAGTGCAATCCGTCTTAATCCGTTGTCTTGAAAAAACATTCGTGTCATTCGAGTGATTAGTGTTCAAAAAACCAAATGTTAATTTTTGTACAAAATGTTAAAATTCATGTTTCCCATGCACTGTCAAGGCGGTCAAAAACGTGCGTTTAGATAAAAATCACAGTCCCCAGTGCAAACACATGAATTTCAACGTATTGCAAAAGGCATAGATTCCTGTTTGTAAAAGCATAAGTTTCACGGTGTCATTGCATACGTTCTTCCTTGTGGAATACATCTAATGAGAGCGTAAAAAACATGCAATAATTTTTAATCTCAAAAACTGACATTTTGAAACTATGCCGAAATGTTAAAATTTTGCGTGTCGCTTGCAACCTCGTGGCCCGATTTTGTATATTTGCATCAGAAAAACGAAAGAGGGCCCACTTCGTTAAAACTCTTAACTCATAACTCATAACTTAGAATTACCATGTCACTACCTTATTACGTTTATCAGGACAACAGGAAAAACGGTACCAAACTATGGTACGCAAAGGCCACCAGCTACGGCACCGTAACGCTTGATGACCTTGCAGACGAGATACAGACAAACTGCTCCCTGAAGAAGTCAGATTGCCTTGCCGTCAATGCAGAACTCCTGCAAGTAATCAAGAACGAGCTCAGTAACTCTAACTGCGTGTACCTCGACGGCTTCGGCTACTTCAAGACTGCCATACATGGCAAAGGCGCATCCTCAGAGAAGGATTACACCCCACAGGAGTGCGTCAAGCAACTATGCACAAACTTCGTTCCCTCATACGGCTATTCCAACATCGGAGGCTCAAAGACCTACCGCTGTCCGTGGACCGAAGGCATCACACTCAAACGAGTGGAAAAGAACACTTAACAATGCATAATTCATCGCTCGGCACGCAGTGACGCTTGCCAAAGCAAGAATGCATAATTCATCGCCCAAGCCCCCTCCCTCACAGGGAGGGATGGGGAGGGTCCCTTAACTAATAACTTAGAATTACCATGTCATCAATATCTTACAAGATTTATCAGGACAATCGCAGAAATGGCACCAGCCTTTGGTATGCCAAGGCAGTAATGCGTGACACAGTAAACCTCAAAGCCATCTCCGCACGTATAGAGCAGAACTGTTCTATGAAACAGAGCGACGTGCTCGCATACCTCACAGAACTCATAGAGGTTATCACTCGCAAACTCCAGCAGGGTTTCAAGGTGGAACTCGGCGACATAGGAATCTTCAGCGTCGGCATCAAGAGCAAGGGCGCAGTGGCGAAAGATAAGGTCACCCCTATGGAAAACATAGTAGGCTACCGCATAAACTTCCTGCCAAGGGGAACAGTCATCAAGACCAACAGCGGACGTTCTGTAACACGTTCCACCATTGACTCAAACATCACTTACGTTAAATCAGCGAAGTAAATAGAGCCATTAACTTATCACTCATAATTCATCGCTCGGCACTCATAACTCATAACTCATAATTCATAACTAAACGTATGCTTACACCAGAGAAAAATCAAAAATGGAGCATGATAATCAATGCAGTTCTCACTGCAGTATGCTCAATCCTTTCAGCCCTCACAATGTCAAGTTGCGCAGGCATCATCTAACAAAAACATACATACTGAATTTCTCCATAGTCACAGCCCCTTCTCCGCTATGCGGAGAGGGGGATTTTTTACACATGGCTCATTTTGAGAACAATTAACCCACTGACAATCATGATTGTCAGTGGGTGCTTTTGTTTATACCAAAATCTCTTTTCTCTTTTTTAGAGTTATAGATTATTTCTTAAATCTTATTTGCAAATTAAGTCTAATATATACCTGTCCGTCATTCCCTCTAAAAAGTGAACCAAAATTATGCCTTGTACGGCTACCACGTTCAAAACGAGTGTTGTGATAGAGGTAATCCTCGACATCATTTCGATTATAGAAATGATAACATATAATCTCGCCATCTTTTCTAACTACAAGATAACCGCCATTTGCATCATATCTGCCTTTCCATTCCTTTGAAGGTGTCATGCCAAGTGCTGCATCAAGAAGCAGAACCTTCATCTTATGCTCATAAAAGGCTACAATGTCGTTGCCAGAGAAACCGAAAGGATTTTTTTCTGCAACCAGTTCTACGATTTCTTTTATCATGGATGTTGCATTAGGCATGCTGTCAACTACAAGACATTCTGCAATGAATTCAGGCATATAACTGTCAAGAAACAAAAGATTATTCTTGAAAGTTGGGTGCTCTACATCGTTATAGACGAATTTTCCACCTCTTTCAAAGATTTCTTTCATTCTCGGAAGATGTTCCTTAATATCATTGATTTTCTTTATATCTTCATCCGTAAAGCTTACCCCCTCAATTTTATATAGAATATTTGTAGGTGTACCTGCATTTAGCAGTGTGGAGGCGCTTCCTAGTTGAGATTTTATACTGAATCCAAGATTCGGAGTCATATTTGTTCTAAGATCGTGTATGACAATATGGATATCGGCTTTGTCATTAGATGGGGCTTTCAGCAAAGAACATCCAATCTCTTTCATGAAAGCTTCCGAGGCTGGTATTTCAAAGGAGCGGGAACCTCCATTTTTAATTTCTGAAAGAAGATATTTAGATTCTTGAACAAAACGACTCATAGATATACGTGCATATTCATGTCCATTCTCATCTATGACAACTATGTGCTGATTAACATCGGGGCGATACTCATATCGTTTACTTTCTTCTCTGATAATATTGAGAATTGGGTAATACAACTCAAGTTTGTTCATGTCAGCATCACCTGCATGGACTTTCCCATCTCCCAGTAGTTTGAAAAGCGTGTATATCTCGCTCCATTCACCTTTATTTCCTGATAATGCCATTGTTTCTTAAAGTTTTTAAAATCTGTTCTGCTGTTGCCTGTATTGCAGGTACTGCAACGCTATTGCCAAACTGCTTGTATGCAGAAGCATCCGCTACAACGATTTTGAAATTGTCAGGATAGCCTTGTAAGCGAGCCCATTCACGAGGCGTCATCTTGCGGATACCTTCTTTGTTTATTTCACCCTTAATATTTGTCGTAGGAGTAAGGTCTTTCTGGCGGTAGTCTAATACAAGGTTACACTCTCTGCCCATACCTCCACACACAATTGCGTTTGCAACGGAATTGTCATCTATAATTTTGTAGCCAAAACCATGTCCCGCTGCTTCATGACGAGCACGGTGCCTTCGAAGTGTTTCTATGTATGTTTCGGAAAGATAGTATTTTGCAGGTACAGGTTTTTCCTCGCGAACATCAAGCCAACACGGGATTTCCTTGTGGCGTTTTGGATATACGAAATCCTCCTTCTTGATACCTAAGTCTTTACGAAATCCTACTATATATATTCGTTCCCTATGTTGTGGAACGCCATAATACATTGCATTTAATATTTCTGGATTAGGAACAACGTACCCTACTTCGTCAAGGGTGTTGAGAATTGTTTCAAGAGTCTTTCCTTTGTCATGAATGGCTAATCCTTTTACATTTTCCAAAAAGAAAGCCTTAGGCTGGTGTCTGCGAAGAATTTCTGCAACATCAAAAAATAATGTACCTCTTGTTTCCGCAAATCCTCTACGTTTACCCGCAAGGGAAAAAGCTTGACAAGGAAAACCTGCACACAGAATATCAAATTCCTTCGGAATCATATTCTTTGTGCTTTCCTTTGTTATATCTCCAAATGGTACCTCACCGTAATTTTCGTAGTATGTACGTTTTGCTTGTTCGTCCCATTCGGAAGAAAAAATACACTCACCTCCAAGGTTTTGAAATGCCATCCTAAAACCACCAATGCCAGCAAATAAGTCTATAAACTTGAACTTCGGATTTGCAGGCGCAGGAAAAGGGGCTTGAAATAAGTCAGTAAATAAATACTGCTGTAAAGCACAAGCCGATTCAGCAACCATTCCATCAGTTTTCTCTTTACTCCCCTTTTCACCACGAATAAATTCATACCACAAGTTAAGAATGTCTTCGGCTTTGTTACGATATGGCAAATCTACCCCCCTCTTTTCAAGTTGGAGGTAGTGGGTTATCATTGCAGCTTGCTCTATGAAAGGTATGATGTTGCCTTCTTCATCAAGGGTTTCTTCACCATAGATTTCCATTTTGCCAGCTTGCTTCTTGCAAAAATCAAATAGTGAAAATTTATTTTTAGTGTGTGGCATATCTATGTTTAATAACTTTAGAGTGCAAAAATACTATTTTTTCTCCATACTTCGAGCGTTTTTTGCATGATATTTTTAGATTTTGCAAGAAATTGAGTTTTTTCACTTATTATAATTACAGTCACCTTTTGCTTAGAGCGGGAAAATCTCTTTTCTCTTTTCTCTTTTCTCTTTTTTACATTATAGTGACAGTCCCCCTACCCATTTACTCTCCTGCGGATGAACATCAGGAACAGAAGCAATGACAGCATGCCGAAGGCGAGGGAGAGCAGTGCGCTCTTGGTGAAACCTGCCACGAGGAAGGTGAGGAACGATACCGACGCCACCGTAAGGGCGTAGGGCAGCTGGGTGGTGACATGGAGCAGGTGGTCGCACTGTGCTCCGGCTGACGACATGATGGTGGTGTCGGAGATGGGCGAGCAGTGGTCGCCACAGACGGCTCCTGCCATACATGCGGAGATGGAGATTATCATCAGCTGGGGGTCTACATCCTGGAAGCATGACACTACGATGGGGATAAGTATGCCAAAGGTGCCCCACGACGTGCCGGAGGCGAAGGCCAGTCCGATGGCGACGAGGAAGATGATGGCGGGCAGGAAGCCCATCAGTCCGTTGGCGGAGTGTCCCATGATGGCGGCTACATAGGTGGCAGCGCCGAGGTTGTCGGTCATGCTCTTCAGTGTCCAGGCAAAGGTAAGGATAAGCATGGCGGGGACCATCTGCTTGAAGCCGTCGGGGAGGGAGTCCATGCACTCGCTGAACGACAGGGAGCGCCTTACGAGGTAGTAGGCTATGGTGATGATGAGGGCTACGGAGGAGCCCATCACCAATCCGACGGAGGCATTGCTGACCGCAAAGGCGGCGACGAAGCTCTTACCATGGAAGAAGCCTCCGGTATATATCATTCCTATTACGCACCCTACGATGAGGAAGAGGACTGGCACTACGAGGTCAGACACCCTGCCTGACGGTCTCTCCACGGTGGTATCTGTGGCAGTCTGCTCACGGTTAGAGGCGGCGACGCCACCGTCCTTGCGGGCGATGTTCTCCTGTGCCAGCATAGGACCGTAGTCTGTCTTCAAGAAGATGATGCAGACTATCATAAACAGGGTGAGCAGGGCATAGAAGTTATAGGGTATGGACTGAACGAAGATGCTGATGCCGTTCTCTCCCTTAACGAAGCCGGACACTGCCGCCGCCCATGACGAGATGGGGGCGATGATACAGATGGGGGCTGCGGTGGAGTCTATGAGGTATGCCAGCTTTGCACGGCTTATCCTGTGCTTGTCTGTCACGGGACGCATGACGGAGCCTACGGTAAGGCAGTTGAAATAGTCGTCGATGAAGATAAGGCACCCTAACAGCATGGTGGACAGTTGTGCGCCCTCCCGTTTCTTGATACGGTTAGCCGCCCATGCTCCGAAGGCCGTAGAACCGCCGGTGCGGTTCATGAGCTGCACCATGGTGCCGAGGATGACAAGGAAGACGAGGATGCCGACATTCCACTTGTCTGCCAGCACTGCCATCACGCCGTCGGGGAAGAGCTGGTTGATACCCGCCACAGGGTCGAAGCCTACATTGAGCAGGGCTCCTGTAAGCATTCCGAGGAAGAGAGAGCTATACACCTCCTTGGTGATAAGTGCGAGGGAGATGGCGATGATGGGTGGCGTCAGCGCCCATGCTGTATTCCTTACCGGCATGTGGTTGATGCCCACGGCGTAGCCTAACCATAGTAAGAAGAGTATCACTGCCATCAGCGACAGGTATGTCAGTCGTTTGGGTTTTCCTGGTTTTAGGGTATCTAAGTTCATCTTTTGCCTATTCTCTATTTCTTATGGAAGATTATGCAAAAATACACATAAAACACAAAACAACCAAATTAAAATGCATGACATCGCATATTTTATAGAAATAAAAAGGCTCTGCGAAACTGAATATCTGTAAATATTTAAGGAAAAATTTGATTATCCTCTTTTTTTTTGTAACTTTGCATATATAACCTTATAAAAGGTATGATTTATTATCAATTCAAGTTTCGCAAGCTTCAGTTTAGTTGAGGTTTAAGGTTTTGAGGTCGCTTTACTTCAAGGTTTTAAGGTGATATTTGGCAAATATTCACCACAATTAAACATATTTCACCTCATGACCTTACGACCTTATCGCTCGGCACGCAGTGACGCTTGCCTAAGCAAGCTCCTGATAACCCAACAAGTTGAGCACTTGAGCGAAACTTGAATAAGTTGATATATGAGAAGAAATAAAATAAGCAGTTTAACCAGACCAGCAATGCTGATATGCCTGTTACTACTGGCAAGTATCAGCAAGGCGCAGGTCATGACCCTTGACGAGTGTGTCAAGATGGCAATGATGTCTAACAAGCAGATACAGGCCACCGACCACATGGTGAGCCAGTACAAGCATACCCATAAGTCTGTATATGCCAATTACTTTCCTAACATCAGCCTTAATGCAGCTGACGTATATAGCACGCATAACACTAATGCTATAATGGACATTGCCACACCTCTCGGCAACCTCGTCGGGCAACAGATACAACACACGTTTCCACTTTTAGTGGACGATGCTCTGCGCAGACAGATTTCATATGGATTTGCGCGAACAATACAGCCCCTGAACCCTGAGATAGAATTCAAGGCTAAGAACACGCTGATGGCTAATATCTTGTTGGAACAGCCTGTATATACCGGCGGAAAGATTTCCACTGCTAACAGGATGGGAATGCTGGGTGTGAAGATGGCCACCCACGCACAGGAGCTTGCCCGCGAGAAGATTGTCGTGGAAGTGTATGAGGCATACCAGCTATTGGTAAAAGCCAAAGAGATGGAGAAGGTGGCACACCAGTATGACTCTTTGCTTAACCAGATAGACAAAGAGGTGAAGAGTGCCGTAAAACACGGCATGGCAAGCCGTAACGACGAAATGAAAGTGGCAGTGAAGAAGTCGGATGCCGAACTGAAGATACGTCAGGCAGAGAATGGCATACGACTGGCAAGGATGAACCTCTGCCAGCTCATAGGCAAGCCTCTTGACAGCATGATAGAACCAGCGGAGCAGCATGATGAAGAAATGGTGGAGCTTGTTGACAAGAACGCCAGTGTAACAGACAGGACTGAATACCAGTTGCTTGAGCTCAACTCACAGATGGCGTATGAAAAGGTGCGCATGGAGAAGGCGGCATATATGCCACAGCTGGGATTTATGCTAAATGCATCATTCCTCGACGGTATGGAACTGCAAAACAACAAACTGTTCCGCAGCAAATTCAATATGGCTGTGGGAGCCGTGCTCAAGGTGCCACTATTCCACGCTAACGAAACGAAGCACAAGGTTGCGGCTGCCAAGGAGGCTCTGCAGCAGGAACTGCTCAGGCAGGAGGAACTGACAGACAAGATGAACCTTGACCTGCAGCAGCAAGCCAACGAAGTGGACGAGGCACAACTGGAGCTGCAACTAAGGAAACGCAACTTAGAACAGTGTGAGGAGAACCTACACCTCAGCCGCAGCGCCTACTCCGTGGGCATGGAGACGCTGAGCGACCTGCTTACGGCACAAGTGTTGTGGCAGGAGGCTTATGCCCAACTGATAGAGTCACGATATATGGCGAAAGTAAAAATGATGAAATGGCGCAAAGCTGCCGGAAGGATATAGGAAGGTTATTATGACTGAAATGATGAGAAAGAATTTTACATACTACAGCACAACAGTGCTCACTCTTATTCTGCTGCTCTGTATAGCTGCAGCCTGCAAGGAGAAAAAACAAGACCAGCCTCAACTGGTGAATGTCGTTGAGATAGCCCCGTCGGCTGAAGGCATCTGCGCATCATACCCTGCCAAGACGGAGGCTATGAACAAGACGGACTTGTCATTCAAGGTTGCCGGGACCATAGCACAGGTATTGGTAAAAGAAGGCGACCACGTTAATGCCGGACAGGTAATAGCACGTCTGGACGCTCGTGACTATAATACACAACTGCGGGCTACAGAGGCAGAATATCAGCAGGTGAAGGCTGAATGTGAACGCATCATGGCAATGCATAATGAGAATGCCGTAAGCGACAACAGCTATGACAAGGCACGCTACGGTCTGCAACAGATTACAGAGAAGCTGGCGCACCATCGTAATCAGCTGTCTGACTGCCTTATCCGCGCACCTTTCAGCGGATATGTAGAGAACGTTTACAAGGAAGCTAAGGAGACTACCATTCCCGGAATGCCCGTGTTGTCGGTATATTCCTCCAAGGGCGTAGATGTAGTTATCAATATACCTGAGCGTGCCTATGCACAGTGCAGACAGGGTGTAAACTACACAGCAACATTCAGTTCTATGCCGGGAAAGTCTTTCCCCCTTGCCGTGAGGAGCGTAGCTGCCACCGCCAACGACAATCATCTGTATGAGATGCGCCTGGCACTACAAGAGAATGTTCCCGGCATCACACCGGGTATGACCGCCATGGTAGAGGCTGAACAGAAGTACACTGCCAGTCATGGCACAAAGGTGCCTATGGGCGCTGTGTGGTCTGAAGGACAGAAGAGCTTCGTGTTCGTATATGACAAGAAGTCATCAACAATAAAAAAGACCGAGGTAAAGATAGAGCGTATAGACAATGATGAAAACTTCTTCATCTCTGACGGTTTGCAAAACTGCAACATGATAGTAGCCTCAGGCGTTCATCACTTGACCGACGGACAGAAGGTAAGCGTGATGAAGAATTCTTCCAGTCTGAACGTAGGAAACCTGAAATAACTTTGACTAATCCATGATGAAGATAGATTTTTCGCGTTGGGCACTGAATAACCAAAGGCTGGTGGCTCTTTTCATCGCCATCCTTTCGCTGGGCGGACTGATGGCGTATTATGTCATGCCAAAACTGGAGGACCCCGAGATTGTCGTCAGACAGGCCGTGGTGGTGGGTATATATCCCGGTGCTTCATCACACCAGGTGGAGCTGGAGCTCACCGACCCTCTTGAGAAGAGCATCAACAAGACCGGGGACATAAGCATAATGCAGAGCTATAGCTATGCCGACATGTGCTATGTGCTTGTAACCCTTGACCCCGAGGTGCCTGCCGACGAGCTAAGGCAGAAGTGGGGGCTCATGCGCAACAGACTGGAAGAGACCACGTTGCCTTCGGGTGCGCAGTATATGGTGAAGGACGATTTCGGAGATGTGGCGGGTATGTTCTATGCACTTACAGGCGACGGTATGAGTTCGCAGGAACTGGAGACCTATGCCGACATGATAAAACGCGAACTGCAGACCATTGATGACGTAGGGCGCATTGACATCTATGGCAAGAAGCCACGCTGCATCAATGTGTCACTAAGACAGGACCAGCTTGCTCACCTCGGAGTATTGCCTGCCGAGGTCATTGCCACGCTTAACGGACAGAATGCCAACGTATATTCAGGCTACTTCCTGAGTGGCGGCCACCGCATCCGCGTATGTGTGGATGACCGTTACCAAACGCCTGACGACATCAAGAGCCTTGTAATACAGGGGCACCAGAATGACCAGATAAGACTGGGCGACATTGCCGATGTCACATTTGATGAGGAGAAGACACTGCGTCAAGAAATGCTGCGCGACGGACAGCATGCCTTGGGTATATGCATCTCCGCAGCCTCAGGCACCGACATCATTAAGGTTGGAAAAGAGGTTTCAAGTAAGATAGAGGAGATAGAGAATACCCGTCTTCCTGCTGGTGTGAAATGTGAAAAGGTATTCTACCAGCCCGAGCGCGTGAGCTCTGCACTGGGCACCTTCTTGCTCAACCTTGTAGAGTCTGTGCTGCTGGTCATAGTGCTGCTCGTATTCTGCATGAATTTCCGCTCCGGACTCATACTGGGTATCACACTGGTAATCACAGTACTGGGCACCTTGCTTGTGCTGTATTATTTTGACGGCGTACTACAGCGTGTGTCGCTGGGCTCGTTTATCCTGGCTATGGGTATGCTGGTTGACAACAGCATCGTCATCGTTGACGGCATATTGGTTGACACCCACGCCGGCAAGTCACGCATGGAGGCACTCACTTCCATAGGACGCAAGACTGCCATTCCCCTTTTGGGCGCCACGCTGATAGCCATACTGGCTTTCCTGCCTATCTATATGAGTCCCGACGTGACGGGCCTCTACGTTCGCGATATGTTCATCGTGCTGGCTGTATCGCTCCTATTATCATGGATTCTGGCATTAGTGTTCGTGCCTCTGCTTGCCAAGAGATGGCTGACAACACAGCAGGAACAAGACCCGCAGGCTCTCTATAACAGTCGCTGGCACCGTATGCTCTCTGATGTACTCGGCAAGTCACTTCGCAATCCGAAACGGACGGTATCACTGATGCTCCTGCTGCTGCTGGGTGCCGCACTGGGCTATCAGCTCATGCCACAGGGATTGTTCCCTGACATGGTGTATGACCAGCTGTATCTAGAGTATCAGTTACCTGAGGGACACGACCCACGACAGGTCAAGGCAGACCTTGAGAGTATGCGTAAGAAACTGATGGCTAAGGACTACGTCACACACGTCACCACGTCAATAGGAGCACCTCCGGGACGCTACAACCTGGTACGCTCCATGGCACTGCCATCACTGGCATACGGCGAACTGATAGTGGATTTCACAGACCCTGGCACCCTTGATAAGCACGTAGATGAATTGCAGAAGCAACTCTCTGCAGACTATCCCGATGCCTATGTCAAGGTGAAGCAATATAACCTTATGTTCATGCGTTACCCCATAGAACTGCGCATCACTGGACCTGACCCTGCCGTCCTGCACCAGTTGGCTGACTCTGCCATGAACATAGTACGTGAGAAGGGAGTCTTGGCTCCCGTTACAAGCGACTGGATGCCACGCTACCCTACCCTGCACATTGCCTATAACCAGTCAAGCGCACGCCAGAAGGGCATCTCGCGCTCCGATGTAGGACTGTCACTGATGTCTGCCACTGACGGACTCCCCGTCGGGGTGTTCCACAATGGCACTGAACGAAACAACATCTACGTCAATATCACTGACGGCAAAGGTCAGCCACAGGCAAGCCTCGACGATGCCACGGTATTCAGTATGCTGCCCGACATCAGCAAGATAGCCAACAAGGAGCAACTGCTCCACGCCGTGAAAGACGGTAAATGGCCGCAGCTTACCAATACAGCTCAACTTGCCGAGGTCAGCGACGGCATACATATAGAATGGGAAGAGCCCGTAATACCGCATTACAACGGCAAACGCGTACACACCATTGAAGGAGCGCCCGCACCCGGCTATGGCATAGAAGAAGCCCGCAAGATACTGGAGAAGGAGATTGACAAGATACAGATACCCACAGGCTATGAGATAACCTGGGGCGGAGAGAAGAAAGCTACCGATATGTCAATGAAAAACCTCTTCTCTAATTATCCGCTTGCCATACTACTCATGTTCGGCATCTTGGTATGGCTGTTCAAGAGCTATCGCACGTCGTTGCTACTCTTCTGTTGCATCCCGTTCGTCTTTGTCGGTGTCATCCCCGCTATGCTTCTCTCTGGCCAGAACTTCGGTTTCGTTGCCATCGTAGGAGTATTGGGACTGGTAGGCATGATGCTTAAAAACGGCATAGTCCTTGTCGATGAGATGCGCCTGCAACTGCAGAGCGGGAAGGACGGTCACCAGGCACTTATCGACGCATCGCTATCACGCCTGCGTCCTGTTACCATGGCGTCGCTCACCACCGTACTGGGCATGGTGCCGTTACTCTTCGACGATATGTTTGGCTCTTTGGCTGCTGCCATCATGGGAGGACTCATTGCCGGAACCATCATCGTACTTATCATCATCCCCGTGCTCTACTCCATGTTCTACAAAATCAAATAACATCTGTATCATAGCAAGGTGAGAGACCTGGTATGGGGGTATTAACCGTATGTTTCAATCAAATACTTTACGAACTGCGGGTCACCGAAATCTCTGGTGCCTGCGTCATGTTGGTTCATCTTGGCTATCTCTGCCATATCGTCGTCACTCAGCGAGAAGTCGAAGATGTTGATATTCTGTGCCATGCGCTCCTTGTGGCTTGATTTGGGAATAGCCACAATGCCACGCTGAGTGAGCCAGCGAAGAGCTACCTGAGCAGCAGTCTTATTATACTTGGCACCTATAGAAGTTAGTAATTCGCTTTTCACAATTCCGTCAGCGCCCTGGCCGCCGAGAGGATACCATGCCATCATCCTGGTACCAAACTCATTGAGTATCGGTTCTATGCCTGTCTGCTGGGTGAGCGCATTGCACTCCAACTGGTTCACCATCGGCTTCAGTTCTACATAGTGGGCAAAATCGAAGAAACGTCCTGCCTGGAAGTTGCTGACACCAATGGCTCTAACCTTGCCGTCACGATAGGCCTTCTCCATAGCTCGCCATGTGCCAAACACATCGCCATAGGCTTGATGAATGAGCAGCAGATCAATATAGTCTGTCTGTAACTTCTGCAGACTCTCGTCTATGCTCTTGGCAGCCTTTTCCTCACCTGCATTAGAAATCCATACCTTTGTCACGAGGAACAGTTCCTCACGCTTGATGCCGCTCTTGCGCCAGGCATTGCCAACACCTTCCTCATTTTGGTAGGCTTGTGCCGTGTCAATCAGACGATATCCCTCACTCAAGGCATCACTTACACAACGCTCACACTCATCAGGACTAACGAGAAACACACCGTAGCCCAATGTCGGCATCTGAACACCATTGTATAGTTTTATATATTCCATATTATTCGTCGTTAATATCCTAAACCATTCAACCACTTCTCAACCTTTTTCTTTTCTGTGCGCACCTCGTGACCATAGATGCTAAAGCCCTTTTGTACGTTAGCACCAGGGAAGGCCGCCTTCACATCCTCCACACAATTGGCAGGTCCGCTGCCCTCGTGAGTAGTGAAGGGTATTACAATCTTACCTTTCAAGTCGTCAGCATGCTTCTTGAAGAAGGTGAACATAACCTGCGGATAGGTACCCCACCATACCGGACCACCGACAAACACGATGTCATACTGACTTAGGTCCACGTCGCCCTCATATTCAGGCAACTCACCTTTGTCAACCTCCTCCTGTGCCAGTTTGATAAGTGGATTATATGCCATACCGTCATATTTATGGGTTACTATCTCAAACTGCTCCGCACCCGTCAGTTCTGTGATATAGTCTGCCACAATCTTGGTGTTGCCCACCTCTATGTTTCCTACTGCGTAGTTGTCTCCCGCATGTGAGAAGAACACTACGATTGCCTTTGAATCCTTATTCATAACTTTCTCCTGTTTTGCGCCGCCGCTGCATGCTGTGGAAACGAGCAAGCCGAAGACGGCTGTGATGATACTCTTGATATTCATTTTAATTATTCTTTCTAATTCACACTGCAAAGTTACGACGATTTTCTGACACTTCTGTTTCACAAATTGCGTCACTTTTTTCACTTTTTACACAATTCATTCTCACGACACCTCCCTACTTCGTCCACTACTGTATAATACATCTTTCCCTCGTCACCCTACTTATATCATCTTAATTCCCAAACATGACAAAGCCAATCAGCAGACGAACAAGAAAGGGACCTGCCAAATTATTAGCAGGTCCCTTTGCATATAATTACGCTCCTGTATGTTTTTGAAATATTCTATGAATGCACTCAATAATTCCGATTTATCTGTTAGTTTTGCTATTTTCTATGCCTGCAACGATATACAAACATAAATTACCGGGAAGTTTGCGATAATCATTTAACCATTAAAATCCCAAAATCCGGTTCCCGTCTCAGGGTCATACTTCCTGCTAATAGAGCCACCGACAGTAGGACGCAGTTCTATTTCTGCAGTATATAGAACCGTCGAGGATTTCAGATGTCCCCCTGCCATTCCGTGTTCATCCTTCTTGAATGTAAACAGTGCATGAGTATGATGGAAGAGTTTATTGTTTTCATCTCTAACCACATTTCCATTAAGCGACACAAGTTCGAGCATACCTTCTAACTGCTCTGTCTCAAAACTGCCTGTCTCTGGAATAAACACTTGAAGTTCGGCACTCTGACAACCCCCAATCCCCGAGAAAACAGCAGACGGTATGGATTCCTTTTCGCAAATTTCAAGAAGGGAGCTTATTATTTCATCTCCACGATCCATACGGACATAGTATGTTTCGCCAATCTTTCTATATTCCATAGTCTATCGTTTATGTATATTTAATCTGTCAATGTTTGCAACACTGTAGCTTTGCGAATTATACGGCAAAAATACTAATAAAATTCAGAATAGCCAAACAAACAAGCAGTATAAAGCACATTCTGTCTGTTTTCAGCAAACAGGCATTAACCCATTACCACATCAAGTACCATCATAAGCACGAAACCAATGGCAAAGCCAATAGTGCTGAGATTGGAGTGCTGACCATCAGAGGCTTCAGGAATGAGTTCCTCGACAACAACGTAGAACATAGCTCCCGCAGCAAAAGCAAGCATATAGGGCATAACAGGCATCAGCAGCGATGCCAACAACATGACGGCAATGGCTCCGAGTGGCTCAACAGCACCACTCAGACTGCCAATGAGGAACGAGCGCCACTTGCTGTTACCTTCTGCCCGCATCGGCATGGAGATAATAGCTCCCTCGGGAATGTTCTGAATAGCAATGCCAAGCGAGATAGCCATAGCTGATGCTACAGTCAGTCCAGCAGCCCCCTGCTCCACTCCGGCAAATACCACTCCGACTGCCATTCCTTCAGGCAGATTGTGAAGGGTAACTGCTAATGCCAGCATGGCTGTGCGCGACAAGCGCGAACGTGGTCCTTCCGGTGTGTCTGAACCAACATGGAGGTGTGGGGTGAGATCATCAAGTGCCAACAGGAACCCGATGCCCAACAGAAATCCAACTGCCGCAGGCATAACGCTCCATTTGCCGCTGTCTGCTTCCATCTCCATTGCGGGTATGAGCAACGACCATACCGACGCCGCCACCATCACACCAGAGGCAAAGCCCAACAGCGACTTCTGCACTCGTACCGACATTTCGTCCTTCATCAAAAAGACAAATGCCGAGCCAAGCATAGTGCCCAGCAGCGGAATCAGCAATCCTATAACCAATGTCGTTGTCATCGTGAGCAAAGGTATAACTTTTTATCGAATTGCGAAATACTCAAATCTGATGAAATGCAAAAAGAAGGCCGAAGCCCTCCCTTACATTGCAAAGTATAATACCGATAGAAAAAGGGACCTGCCCAATCGGACAGGTCCCTTTACTTATTATATTAGAGTGATATTTACTCTTCAACAGTTGCCTATACGGCGGCTAACGTGTACCGAATATCAACAACTTACAGAGTTAGCATAAAGTACTGGCACCATAATTTCAACTCTTTCTGCGTGTTTTTACACGCTCTTGAATTTTGATGTATCGTATGAACTTTTCTTTGATTCTATCCTTCCTGTTTTCGTTACATACCTATCCTTTGGAGGGTTCCAATCGCCTTTCTTTATGATACTAGCATCGTAAAAACACAATCCGTCATGTATATCTGTTCCGGTCTTACCCAATGAACGATAAGTTTGTTCAAGCTCTATTTCTTGCTTTTCTGATACCTTTTTCAACTTAGGCATTTCCCCATTCTTGCAAGCATTCAAAATCTCATCCTTACAGTTCAGAGGACCTGCAATTATCCTGTCTCCATCTTTTATTGCCCTAATAAGAATTCCGCCAAATTTGACTTCTTCCTTATTATATTGGCTGTCAAAGCAAATATCTATTCCACTAAGATGATAGAACAGCTGCCCTGCTTCGTAACCATCACGAGGATATGTCACTTCTTGCCATTTAAATAGATCAGGGTTCTCCAAATATTTTTCTCTATCATAATAATAGAATTCGATTTCTGCGAAACGGAAAGTTTTTTCAACACATTTAATACAATTATTATTGAATAGTTTTTGTGCAATTTCTTCACATTTCTTTTTTATGCTCTCGTAATCTGATAATCCATCAAACGGATTCTTCAATAACTCAATTATCTCTTCCATAATTCAATTGTTTAAGCTTGTCCACAATCTCATTTTTGATATCACCTTTCTTTAAGTCTTCATAATCTATTATGGGAATGCGTGCGCATTTCGCTAATACTTTAAGGTACTTCTCATAAATAGTCCATGTTAGGCAATTCAATGCGCCACCATTCTCAGCTATAAAATCACGCATTTGCACTTGATAGATATTGTCTTCATACTCGGGGTATATTTGCTTATATTGGGCCAATGTTTCAGCATCGGTAACAGCATCACCAAGTCCAGGAATAATAATAAAATCGCATGTTTGCAAACTGTTGATGTATGCCCAGCTCAAGTCATCGTACTTGCTTAATTTTAGTTCTATTACTTCAAAATACTGTGCGAGAGATGAATACATCTTATGAGCTATTTTGTCATCGTACAGTTGCAGATTTACCAAAACTTGAGGCTTGCCGGATTTATTTATTCCAACATACCTTACTATTCCATCAGTGTGACCATAGGTGTCTTCTTTATCCCATGGAAGCCAAACAATCGTCAAGTCTGGTGACATGAACGCACATTTAAAAATACACTCTATTTGCTCTTTACAGAAAGTCGGATTTTCTTTGAAGACTTTTTCTGTTATGACTACATATTCCGTCTCCTTACCTTTTTTCTTTCCTTTACAGAATACCATATTGCCTCCGTCAACGACGAGCGGAATGTCCACAATCTCGTATTCTTGTGCAAACGGACAATTTTTAATAACTTTGTCAACATCCGTAATGTACTTCTTCTGGTCTTGAAGATAATCAGGATTATAAACAAACTTAACGAATACATACTAA
>JAEEGF012056947.1_pt1 | contig 17359 bp, 10 predicted proteins | sample 9134171 | NCBI WGS metagenome assembly JAEEGF01 (sample SAMN16246542, study PRJNA631951) | gut metagenome | biome: gut microbiome; feature: rumen; material: AP-attached | host: Bos | place: Iran: Karaj | collected 2018-10 | reverse complement strand
TCATCGCCGACAACCCGGGCTATTTCATACTGGATTTGAGCCGGTTCAATTATCATCCTCCGACCTATTGATGATGGAGTGTCTCTCTCCCTTAAGGTTACAAAGCATCTGGTGTGTCACCCTAACCTCGCACCAGAAGTCATTCATCCTAAGGACATCCGGATACGAGAAGAGATTTATACTTGTCAGGTTATATATAGCATGGCAGATGCAAATGCCATTTAAAGCACTATGATGGCCATGATCCCACGATTGACCGTCATCGAAGTCATCGACAATCCCAAGTTCTTTAGCAGCCATGTCGGGCCGGTCATTTATGTCATATGAGGTGAAAGTCCTCGCACAGGAGTATAGCTCCTTTATGTCGGAAAGGGCGTAGATGAGTCCCATCATCCACTTGAAATCAGATCCATATTCCGCATCTTCGGCCATTGACCACACGGAGTCCCCGTCATCCCAGTCGTCGACGATATATGTTAGACGTCCCTCGATCATGATGTCATCGTCAAATTCGGGGTCGTATCCCGTCTGAAGAAGTGCCTTATATAAGGAATACGTCTTTTCATGAAGTATCATAGTCAGATTGTATAGCCGGTCATTGACCTCCTTCATCCGTGCAATCTCGGCTGGCGTCCATTGCAGCATACGGTCAAGTAGATTCCTCCGCTCCATCAGAAGGGACCTCAACTTCTCCTTATCCTTGCCACTAGAATTCATGATGATACGGTACTGGTCAAAGTCATCCCCAGCAGGACAGAGCTCCTTAATTTGTCCCTCTATTTGAAGCAGTTGCTCCTTTAATGCAGTATCAACCATATAAACTCCGTTTTTCAATTCCTAAATACTCTTTCCGTCCCGGTTTTCTTTCTCAAATAGCCCGAAAGCGCCATGGCTGGGCCAATCCCAAGATTGCTTCAACTGCTGCCAAAGATCAAGATTCCTAAGGATGGATAAGTAATGGCGTTTGGGGCAAGAGTAGGGAATGGCGATGGAGAATTCTCTTCCGTAAATAGGTGGCGCTCCTGTAAAGTATATACACACGTAATGAGCCCATCTCTTAAGATACCACTCCCTCTCCTCGATTGAAAGGGCCTTGCGAAGATCCCAGACCATGTTATCCTTTTGTAAGTCCGACAGATCTGAGTCACTCAAATAATTGTGTCGTGGTATGAAACAACCAAAATCGGCGGTATCGTTTGCGACAAAGGGAAACAAAACGGGACTCTTCCGGATAATCTCGCGATAAAGGAAAAGCGAGTAACTCGCATTCTCCAAAACCTTTTCCTCATCATCGGAGTCACCATATTCTTCGTGATTCATATTGAGAATAAGATCATACCTGTCATTGTAATTGAACACAAGTGTGAACGACTGGGTCCCGAAGAATTCATCATAGAAGTCCTGCTTCACCTCACTCAGCATCCCCGCAAGATCCGCCGGAACCATGTTGGCAATCTGCTCGGGAGTCACCAGGCCTCTGCTCTTTCTTTCCATCTGTTCTCGTTCTTTATTCCTTATATATACTCGTCACGCGCCTAATCCTTTCGTGTAAGGGTGAATTAGTCAACGGCTTACCCGGACAGAAACAATGAAACATGCTGAAAGACTTTGCGGCGGGCGGAGTATAAATGGAGCAGAAACACAAAACTGGAACTATGACAAGGACAATCGCACTGAAGCAAATCGGGACTCCCAGGCTGGTCATCAGACCGCTGAACGAGGAGGATGTTCCCAATATTTACGGAATCATGAGTGACTATGAGACGGCCAGCAAGACCGGCTTCAAGCCTCTCTCTTCGGCATCGGAAGCGGAGGGGTTCTTCCGCGAGAGCATCCGTTCCGGTTCCGCCTACGGAATGACGCTCAAGGATAAGCCAAGTGACATATTCGGCATCATCCTGCTGACTCCGGAGGAGCTGGAAACCGGTGCGGGAGCTTGCACGGAGACGGTCGAGATAGGTTATTTCATGCGAGCTGACATGCGCGGAAACGGGTACATGCCCGAAGCCGTGGATGCCGTCAAGGCCTACCTCTTCAACATCATCGGAGTGGACAAGCTGATCATCAACCTGATGCCGGAGAACAACGCTTCCAGAAGGGTGGTGGAGAAATGCGGATTCACCTTCGACGACCTGGTGACGGAGGCTGGAAGGAACAGGGCGACGGGGAAGCTGGAGGACCTGGAGTATTACTCGCTTTCCCGCACGGACTATAGTGCCGGCATAGGGATGAACGGCGGCTATAAGCTCAATGTCGTCGTACCGGGAAAAGTCTTGAGCGAGGGTTGCCCCGGCGTGCCCGTTCTTCACGAATTCTATGAAGGTGACCGATACGGGCTGAAGGATGAAAATGGAAACGTCGTGTTCGAACCCGTCTGGGACAAGATCTCCCAGTGGAAGGATGCCGATGTCGTCTATGCCCAAAAAGGGGACGAGTTCCGCTATTTCAACACGAAAGGGGAGCGCATCTTGACGGAAGTCGAGCCCCTGGAGGGTGTCGAGGATACGGACATGCCGTACTACACCAGCGAGGAACAGGGCCGTCCGGAGATGATGACGTTCACGCTGGCCGAGGGCCCTGCAGACGGCCGATGCTGCTTCATGAAGGGGCGTTGGGTGCGTCTCGGCCGAATCCTCCGTTCAAAAGCGAAGGAGTTCCTGGGAGAAGGGAGCGTCCTACCATTCGAGAAGAGTGCTTTCGAGGATCTCCGCAGCCCGTTCACGTATATCTACTCCGCCTTTGAAGTGACGAAGGAGGGACAGAACGACATTCAAGGATGCACTGAGGAACTGAGGCTGATGGGCTGCTACGACAGCAGCTGGAATTACCTGACCAGCGTCTTCGTGTCGCCGTCGGCGTCCCATATCGTTCTCCATCCTTCCGCGGTCTTCGCCGCGTTCGAGCGATACCTTTCTTACGAGGACATGCATCGTATCAGCGTCGGTGTGGATCCGGAACTTCCGGACGGCGCCGTCCGCGTCCGTCAGGTCAGATACTTCAAGGATAGGTGGCCCCTTCCCGAAGAACTGGATTACCGAGAGTCGGTTGTCGAGGGCACGTGCGCTGAGATGACACAGAAGAGGGGAGTGGCCCTTTCGAAGATACGGGAACTGAGCCGCCAGGAACTGAAGAACGCAGCCGTAAAGGATTTCATGGCCGACACCGTCTTCCCCGGAGAGATGTATCGGTCGAAAGACTGGCCGGATACGGTCAAGAAGATACGCCAGCTGCTCTCGTTCGGCTATAGACTGGAAGATGCCATTTGGCAGGTCGCAAACAGTTTGTGTACCGGCCTGCTGCATACAGAAGGCTCCTTCGATTTCGGATGTGCGGAGACCCTCATCCGCTGGCTTAAGGCGGAGGGTGCGGAGATTAACCATGTCCGCAATCTCTCGGCCCCGCTAGACGAGCTGGACAACGCCCTTGCGGTGCTGCAGGAGAACGACGCCACTCCCGAGTCAATCGCCTCCCTCCAGAATCTCATCGACACCGTGAAAGAATTGGGCGGAGCGACGGTAAGTGAATTATGTGCGGCATGCGGAGAGGACATCGAGGCCGTCCTCGGCGTGCTTTATCCCTGGACTATGAAAAACAACAAATAAACGAACTGACATGGAAAAACAGAAATGGATCAATGAAGGAGGGGTTTATTTCCCCATCCCCGGCTACGCAACCATCTATACATCCCCCGGAAACGGGGTGTTCCAGATCAAGGTGGACAATTTCCAGCACCGTCTCGGACTGGAGAGGATCGCGGACTCTTTCGAGTTTGACTTCAAGCTCTATGACCTCGGCTGCGAGGATATCTTCGAACGTGTCACGAAGACTTGGCTCTCCGATACGTTCAGCACCGGGAACAAGAACCTGGGCGTCATCTTCAATGGGCTCAAGGGTACTGGCAAGACTATCGCGGCGAAACTGCTCAGCAACCGCCTGGGGTTGCCGGTAGTCGTGATCTCCAAACCGATTGATGGCCTTCTGGAGTTCATCCAGTCCCTTTGCTTTGAGTGTATCATTCTGATCGACGAGGCGGAGAAAACCTTCGATGACGACAAGGAGGTCCTGCTCAAGATGATTGACGGGGTGTACAACAACAGCCGAAAGCTCTATCTCCTCACGACCAACCGGCTCACCGTGGACGAGAACCTCATCGGCCGCCCTGGCCGAATCCGCTACATCAAGCAGTTCGGAAATCTTACCGCCAAGGCCGTCGAGGACTACATCGAGGATAACCTCGAAGACAAGTCCATGCGACAAGGAATCCTGGAGCTCGTGGACAGTCTGGTCATCTCCACCATCGACATCCTGAAGTCCATCATCGACGAGGTGAATATCCACGGCGAAATTCCCGACGGCAAGATGCTGAACATCCCGAAGGCGGACTACCACTTCGACGTAATCAGGTTCCAGAGTCTCGACTGCGACCAGATTGAGGATGTGAAGGCCTTCATCATCAAGCGTCTCGGCAAGAACGACTCCATCTCCGGATGGCTTCGCAAGGAGAAGAAGGTCAAGTCCCAGAACGGGCAGGAGACCAAGAGCAACGAGGATCTTGTCCAGTCTGAGTTCGGCTGCTGGATTAATAGGGACACCGTACCGTCCGCCCACTCCTACCTGCTGGTAGACCAGCCCATCCGTGGCGGAATCATCATCACGGAGCCGGATAAGTACGGATTCTTCAAGGTCCGCAACAACTACAACGACGAGGACGAACTCTGGTGCGTCATCGGTGACCATGGAGCCCCGTCGCTCTATCGAGGAAGTCTGGTGTTCTAGAAGTGGAGAGGCGCCCCATAGTCGGTATGAGGCGCTTTTTCATTAAGATTGACAGTAATCTGTCAATAATATAGATACACCGAAAAAATGACTAAATTTGTATTTTGTAGAGATTCAGACACTAAGACGTTTTTATGACGGACCTCGCGACAATACTCTCCAGCAACGGGATCACAGAAGGTTGTCCCGTGCCGCTTTGGAAAATTAAGGTCACGGATGACCAATATGCTTCCCTGAAGGAGTACCTAACATATAGGTACTCAGTCGACGGGTCTTTCGAGAACTGTCCGAAAGAGGCCGCACTATACATTGCAGAATGGTGGAAGCGCGACACGGGCGAGTCCAGACACCCCGGGTTTACAAATCAGGATATCGCTTTCTGTGCGATTGGACTTAACCATGATACTGAGGGGGTCGACTCTCTTTTTAAGAATGCCAGAAGGATTTTTGACCCGCGCGATAGAGAGGCGTATATTAAGGGCGCTAAACTTGTTATCACGGGGAAAGGACGAGAATTTGTTTATTCACTCTTATTTCAGGGAGGTTTTCCGTTAGGACGAGCAAGTTCCAAGAGGGGGGCTGGTTGGAAAAGGATGATAGAGAAGTTCGTCAAAAAGAATATAGATTTTGAGGATCTTCCAGGTGCAATCATCGCGAAGAAAGCTCTCCGTGAATATAAGGACTATCTTGTTACAGCAGCTCGTGAGCAAAAGCCGGAAGGAATGCCTTTCGCTTGCGATGACAAACATCCCTGGTATCAAATGGCTGTCGAGGGTGTCCGAATTGGAGACAGCAAAAGGGAAGCCCATCCGTTCCATGTGAAGTGGACCTTCTTTAAGCGTACAAACGATTTCTTGATTCGTGGCACCATAACAGGGCCTTCGGAACTGAGGGAGAATTTCCTGTCAGCCCACCCTGAGATTCGGGAAATGGATTCAGTACCGATCCAGTTATTTCGGAACGAGGAATTCGTAGAGACGTTGGCCCAGTACGAGAAGACAGATAAGGGGGCATTCATTTCATATTATGACATTAATTACTCCTTCAACTATGACGGTGTTTCCAAGATGTCGCTCAGAATCCCCGGACTTGACAAGCCGGTCATCTCATCCGACGTCGATATGAGCATCCCTCACTCGTTCTTCCGTGCATCCAACGGCCAAGACTATGAGATGGGGGCGAAATTTGGGGAAAGGGTCTCTCTCCTTGTATTTGACAACGCGTGGGAACTGATTGAGGCTAAGGGTGACCATACTTCGATTATTCCAACATCTTTCAACGGGAATCCGTTCTCGATGATTATCTGCGGCGTTCCACAGGATGATTCTGAGATAACGTTCACTCTTGAAAGAAAGGGGACTTGTGAAAAGTACTCATTCGGATCAGAGTTGAACCCATCATGGACGGAGGTAAGGATACTCAAACCATACAATCCACTGATTGTTGAAGACGTTTGCGATTTCTCCGATGAATCACAGGTTAAGGTTCTCAAATTGTCCGATGATGAAGATGACGGTGACACCGTTCAATCTGATGACGTCTTTTTTAGACGGGACAAATCAGACAAGTGGATGCATGAGATTCCGTTCGGCAGAATTCAGTGTTCTGTCATCAAGGACGGAGTTATTACTGCTCCTGATAACAATTTACTAAGCGTCGGCCCTAATCTTGATATCGATGTTATCAGGTTTATGCCTCGTGAGTGTCACTACCGCATATCATGGGACCAAGGTGATGTATACTCCGCGGATGGGAAGGTGAGTCCAGATGAAAACGGCGTATGGATTATCAAGAAAGAGGATTACGAGACCGATTTTCCTTTAACATGTATCCCGCATGAAGGAACACCGTTCCATCTTCACATAAGGACGAAATATCGCGATTTCAGCATCTTTACGCCATCAGGTGAACGTTTGCAAAGACATGAGATTATACCCTGGTCTGAGGTAAACTCATACAGATATGCGGTAAGGGATTCCAGCCGGATATTCGTACGTCCTTTCAACGAATTATCTTATGAGCTGCGCGTGAGCGAATCTAATAGGATTGAAGGGAATATCATACCATCTGAGGGGTCGCTTGGCCTCATTCTCACCCCTCAGGTTCTTGAAAAGTATGAATGGAGAGCCGATGACGGTTATGATTTTGAAATTAGAAACTGCTATTTCACACTCCAACGTTACCCACTTTCCCTAATAGCTGTTGGGGGAGTAAAAGCTCTTGACCTTGTTTTGTCCTCACAAGAAGGTGATAAAGCCCCTCAGGAATATGGACAAAACCTTGCTTCATCCTTCAAAGGTCGGCTATTTGTATTTGACCGAGAGGGGAATATCATACACGATATTCCCAGAGCTGAAGACGGGAGGTATTATCTTCCAGATCACCTTGATGGAAAGGTATTCATAGCTTGCAACCAAAGGGGATATGTGCGCCCTATTTATTTTGACAATGACAATATAAGCGATGTTGATACCAGTTCGGCCTATACGGAGGCTCTTTATGAATCCGAACTGGATGATGCTTGTTGGGATTCGGTGACAAGATTCCTTGACGCCGGCCTACGGTACGGACTACCTCTTGTTGATCTCCCATGGATCGGCTCAGTAGTAAAGGACCCAGACATGTTCCTTGCACTCTACTGTCGACTTATAATCAAGGCTGGATTCGACCCGGCGAAGATAAGGGACGCAAAAAACATCATGAACAGAATCATGTCCGTTTACAAGATACCAATCTGCAAAATGAATCTTGACTTCTTTACGAAAAGTTGTACTCCGGACAGCTTCCTCGACCAATATGCTGCATGGAAGCATACTTACGGAAAAAACGAGGATAATGAAGCTACACGCGATGAGTTCCTCATGTGGGCTGCGGGTAACGTCCAAAGATTAATCACAGAATAGATATACAATGAAATTCAAGAACATCTATATCAATGCGGAATCGCGTATAGACGAGTGCCTCCTCTCTCTCTGGACGCCAGGCGATCATCCGATGAGGAAGGCTATGATCGAGTTGTTCAAGCGTGAACCGTTCATAGGTGAGCCTTTTTTTCAGTCCGCCTTCGGTTGGGAACAGATAGCTCGCGGAACGAACTGGAAGGCTGGTTTTGAGCCAGCTGTCGCGCAGATGATCGAAGATCTGGGGACTCGAAACCACACAAGAGCCTGGTCTCCTTACAAGCATCAGCATGAGAGTTGGACGATATTGAACGACTCCACTCCGGGACAGGCACAGAGTGTCGTCGTGACGAGTGGCACCGGCTCGGGGAAGACAGAATGCTTCTTGTATCCGGTATTGAATGATCTGTACAAACATAGCGGAGAGGGGATTCAGGCGATATTCATGTATCCTCTTAACGCCCTCGCCAATGACCAGAAGGGGAGAATTGAGAAGTGTTGTAACGAACTCGGCCTCCATTTCGCGTGCTATAACGGCAACACGAAGTATGCAGGCAGATACAACCCAGCCTTAGCGGAAATAGACTCCAGGACTGCAATCCGCGAGCATCGTCCGGATCTGTTGATGACCAATCCCAGCATGTTGGAATACATCCTTGTCCGGGATGATGACAAGGATGTAATGAAGCCAAACAACCCTGGGCAACAAGGCAGTTCCCTGCGCTGGATTATCATTGACGAGGCACACACGTATACTGGATCAGCCGCGGTCGAGCTAAAATACGAGATCAAGCGCGTCGTCGAGGCGTTCGGGGCGAAGATGAGCGATATCCATTTCGCATGTACTAGTGCTACGATTGGGAGCAATCAGGGAACTTTACAGCAGTTTATCCACGAACTGACGGGGCAGGACATCAATCGGATCCATGTAATCGGAGGGCAGAGAGTCATCCCTGCGATTCCCGCTTCGCTTTCATTGCAAGGAGAGCTTGATACCAGAGGTCTGGATCTGTCCATTGCTGATATCATGACCCTACGGCGGGAGATCAATGATAATCCGTATCTTTCCGCCTCTGATATCTGGAACATCTTATTCAAAGGAAAGCCATATAGACAGGAGGGCATACCACTCCTCCTTGAAACGCTCGATGGTCTCTGCGAGGTGTCTTGGAAAAACGGGAGTGCAGATGAATATCTCATGATGCTTCGTGCTCATTTCTTCATGAGAGAACCAGGGGGGCTGTATGCTTGTCTTAATCCTAACTGCTCTCATCATGGTGATTCTCCGATGGGGTTCATAACTGGAATCGACCGGCAGACATGTCCCCATTGCGGAGCACCTCTCTTCGAACTGTTCCAGTGCAGGAGCTGTCAGGAGTTCGTCTATAAGGCTGAGGAAGACACGGCCTCACATGAGTTGAGTGCAGTCAGGGATTCAATTAGCGAGGAAGTGGATAATATCTTCGCTGATGACGAGGATGACGATACTACCCAGGCGTCGCCCAGCTCAATTGTCACGGGAGGTACTGTGACTTACAAGGCCAGCCTCTCATCTTCTAAGGCCACATTCAGCCATCTTACTCCAATCTATCATAATCTGGATTTCTCGGGAAAGAAGCCGAGAAGGATTCCGGCAGGAGCAGGAAATGCGGAATACGTGTCTTATATAAACGACACTCGAGCAGAGTGTTGCGCACACTGTGGACAAGTCGCATCGTCTAATAAGGTGTCGGGATTCCATCTGCCAATGGACACTCTCAAGCAATTGGTTTCGCCGGTCCTCCTTGCGGAGACAACTCCTAACACCGGACAGTTCTGGGGCAAGTACATTTCATTCACGGACAGTCGGCAGAAAACCGCAATTTCGGCTAAAAAATTCAATATTAACGTCGAACGAGACTATGCGCTTGCTGCCATTCTGGGAAGGCTTTCCGAGGATAGGCTATTTTACAAGTCAATCAGGTCGCTTCCCCTAATTGATTTTAAGGATGTCGTTTACAGCCAGGACATCTTTGAACACATCGCAACAGATCTTTCATCCCGCGAGTCCTATAAGGCGGCCGTTCTTCGTTCTGCCATAGGACGCCGCCTACTCCATGCTTCCGGGTCGCTTGAAACCATGGGATTGGTCTCGGTTGAATATCCCGATTTGAAGAGGAAGCCTCTTCCCAATGTAGTGACAGTATGGAATAACAATAATCCGGGCAGACCACAGATTGGCCAGAAAGATTGGGCCGATTTCCTCAAGATCTGTTTGGATTACGTTGTCCGGCTCGGAAACTGCATCCAGCCATTAAACCGCCAGTATGCTCCTGATGAGAGGAACTATCTCCGCAACAATAGTCCCACCACGATCTGTTCTCCCGGACAGGGAAGCGGTGGAAAGGAATGGCCGACCATCAACCGTGTCAATAACAAGGTAATTAATCGGCAAAATAGGATTGTCACGCTCCTGTGCGCTGTTTTCGGAATTGACGATGTACAATCCCTCGACTGCCCTGCGAACATTCAACTGATATCGGGCGTCCTGGATGCCGCATGGCAGCAACTGACGGGACAGGACGGTTCGACCCCGGTTCTGAAAACCTTCGATGGCGGATTATCATATTACTTGGACATGTCCACCGATGATCCTTACGGGTCAACGTGTTTCCTCAAGCTTAACGAGGAATCCATGGTTTGCCCCGTCACGCGGAAACTTCTCGATGTCACATTCATGTCGTACAGCCCCATGATGAACGGGCAACTGGCTAGGGATAACATGGAACAGTACAAGTGCTCCTCGCCCTCGGTGAGGATGCCCATCCTTGATATCTCCCATCCTACTGATGGCCAAATAGCTGACTGGATACGGAACAATCCCGAGATCAAGACACTCAAAGACCTTGGACTATGGTCAAATTACATGGAGAATGCTTTCCGATTCCGCAACGTCTACGTCGCAGCTGAGCACTCGGCTCAGTTGGACCGTGCCATCCTAGAGGAATACACGAACCAGTTTAAGGGTACTCCAGGAGTCAACGGTCGGCTGAATATTCTAAACTGCTCCACAACCATGGAGATGGGTGTGGATATCGGCGACATCGACCTTGTCTTCCTGGCGAACGTACCGCCCGAGGCTGCTAATTATCTTCAGCGTGCTGGTCGTGCAGGACGTTTTGGCCAAAGCAAGGCGACTGCCTTTACGGCTTGTCCTTCCACGCCGGAAGGGATGAGCACGTTCTTCACTCCGGACAGGATGCTGGTTGATAAGACGGCCAAGCGCATGCCCAAGGAAAGTGTGGTAATTGTCGATAGGCACATTAACTCCTTCTTCTTCCGGGATTTCATTTTGGCAGGAGGTATGGCCGTCGCAGGAGACTCGTCGGCCGCAGACTTCTTTATTCAATCGGGCGGGCCTTCCTTATGCGATTCGTTCATCGCCCATTTAAATGGCGTTGGCGGACGGTTAAACGCTACCTTTGCTGATTTGTTCCCCGGTCATCACGGAATCGCCTCCGCTATCTCCGAAACTATTACTAAGATTACTGAAATAAAGAACAACTACATCAAGGTTTACACGGACCTTGAAAACGCATATAATTCAGCAACTTCACAAGCGGCCAGAATTGCTATCTCCTATCAACTGAACAAGTTCGCGGAACAGAATCTTCTTAACTACCTATCCGAGATGCAGTTTTTCCCCAACGCGAGCATGCCGACGGGGATCGTTGAGTTTGATGCGGCCAGCAGACAGCAGAAGGATAGCATTAATCGGACGCTTGCACAAATCAAAGCCCTTCGCGCACAGCTTAAGATCTGCCAGCCTCACCAGATCAGACAGATTAGGGACGATCTTGCAAAGAACAGGGAGAAACTTAAGGTCCTTCGAAGGGAGACAGTAGTCTCGCGCGAAGCCAAGGTTGCTCTTAATGAATATGCACCGGGGCAGACCGTTGTGGTCAATGAGAAGAACTATCTGTCTGACTCACTTGCATCTAGAAATAGCTATGGAGCAGAATCTGTCAACAAGTGGATTTCTCGATGCGACAGTTGCGGCTGGACTGAATACAGTGAGCTTCGTCCTCCTACTAACGTGCGCCTATGTAGTAAATGCGGAACGGGCATGATGTCCTCCATAGGTTTGGTTGACGCTGGAAATGCAACCTTCACCCTTGCAAAGGAAGTGGTCGGATATGCTGCGGATTACAATGCCAATGAAGATCGGCAGGAAGAGATTCGAAAACATTTCTATAACATAACGACTTTCCTGCCTAATTTCTCGTGGATAGCACCTCGTCAGTCAGGCCTTTGTGATGTTGTTGGCAAGGACGGGGAGAAAATCGTTTATTGTAACAAAGGGGTCGGATTTGGGTTCGCTGTTCAGAAGGATTTCGCCAATGGGTTCAGCAGCAAAGCTGTCCTTGATGTGGCTTATACCAGCAAACCCAATCTGTCCTTCAGCGGATTAAGATGGAGTCCAAGGCCACCGTATGTTTCTCCGCTTGTGGATCGGCATGTATTCTTGACATGCGAGAGTACCACATCCTATGCTGCCATACGCTTCTTCTCTGATTCCGGAAGAAAACTGCCTTTGACTTCAGAGGCGTTCCTGTACTCAATGGGGACAATCCTCACGCGCGCTCTATGCGACCACCTAGCTATAGACTACAATGAGATAGCCTTTGGTGTTAACAAGATAGATTCTAATTTCTTGTACCTCTATGACACCAACAAGGGTGGAGCGGGTTACTCCAGCCAATTGGAGGACCCTTCAGTCCTGGAGGGGGTTATCCGGCGATCTTATGAAATCGTATTAGGATTCGCGTGCGATTGCAAGGATCACCCCGGTCAGGCTTGCGCAAAGTGCCTGATGACTCGCGGAACATACTCTTATGCGGGGCTACTCTCTACTGCCGAAGTTTATCGCTGGCTTGAGAAGCAGATGCGACAGTTCAGGACTGTCCCTCCAACGATTAAACTCTTCTCGCCAGGATGCAGATGTGAGCCAAGGCTTCTTCAGGAGGTTCTGGAAGATGCTGTGGACAATAATGCCATCCACGTAATCGAATTGTTCATACCGAAAGAGAACGAACTGCTGGCCTCTGATTGGAATGATAGGAACAGCCCTATTGGGACACTCCTTCACAAGGCCCAATCACAAGGAAAAACCATCAATCTTTTTATTGAGTATGACAAGAATGACAAGGATCTGACTACGCAGTTTATCTTATATAACACGGCTACGGCGCTTTCTTGGTTTGATAGCGTGTCCGGCGCCGAATTTAGTGGCCCCACCAGAAGTGCCGCTGTCCTGAAAGATGCCGCGGGATGCATTCAGAACTTCTTTACCGATGAGTTTGATGCGATTCCGCTATCTAATTCGTGGGGAACTGATTGTAATACGCTTTATCAGGACTCGGTATATCCTACATTCAACACCTTGCCTCTTCCTTGCCAACAGGATATCCAGAGCCTCATGGCAAGTGGAAGTAGGATGGTAATGGATGGTGAGATTAAGGATGGCGTTTATTCGTCCGATGGCATCTTCGGTGATATGATTCTGGACCAGGTGGTTAAGGGGAATTCTCAGATGCTTAATGGAATCCACTCAATCCTCAATGGTAATCATGTAGATATTCAATTTACGGAGAATTACTTAGTATCTCCGATTGCGTGCATCATCCTGACCGGACTAATCAAGGAGCTGAAGACCCGATATAATCTTATCATTGACAGCATCACACTTAATCTTGATAGTAATCTGTGTGTCAATAGGAACATGAACTATCCCGTTAGGGATCAGTTCATTCGTTGCAATTTCGATTCACAAGTCGATAGGGATACCTATGTTAAAGACCTTATGGAGAACGAACTTGGCGTGATTCCGACAATTGGAGTCAATTCCGTTGATCATCATAGATGGCTGAGACTTACGACAAAGGGCGGACAATATGTGGAGATCCGTCCAGATCACGGGATTGGTGCTTGCTGGAAAAACGATTCATTCAAGCATAGGGATCTGCCGGGACTGAGTATGCCCATTACCTTCCAGAAGTTGTATAGGTATTATGAACCGGAGCCAACAATTGTTTATTATATCCTCATTGAAAAGAATTAGTCGTATCTTAACTGAAGGGAAAAACGTAAATTTACCGAGAGCTACAATACAGTTGATCGATTATTTTTTGGGCTGATTAGATTTATGGCTTTATATGCGATAGACCTTTTCTCTGGAGCATGAGGGTTACATATTGGATTCGAACGGGCAGGATTTGATATTCGGCTATGTATTGACAACGATGATATTGTTTAGAAAACACATCGCAGGATTTTCCCTAGTATTCCTATGATTAATTCCTAATTTTGTAGAAATAACGAATATATGGCAAAGAAGCAAGTAAATAAAAAAGATATAGAATACGATGTTTGGGATTCTTCTGTCCCATCGGAAATAAGCAACTATGTAAAAGATGACCAAATGAGGTTCTATGATAAGAATCTCAATCAAGGTCTCAATATGATAGATCTGTTTTGCGGTGCTGGAGGCTTTTCTGTAGGTGCATCATGGGCGGGGTTTAACCCCGTTCTTGGCATCGACCATTTTGAACCTGCTATTCGCACATGGGAACATAATCACCCAAATGCAATTGCCTGCCTTGGTGATATTAGGAAAATAGCGCCAGAAGTTTGCAGAGATAGGCTCCAAGAGAAAGGCATTCATCATATCCATCTACTCACAGGTGGTGTACCTTGCCAAGGTTTTTCTCTTGCCAACAGAAAACATAACGATGATGACCCTCGAAACTTCCTCTTTCTTGAATATATGAAGTATGTCAGAGTCTTTACTCCTGACTACATTATTCTCGAAAATGTTTCTGGAATGACTATGCGAAAAGGTGGCCAATTTGTAGATGATATAAAGGCCGCTATGGACGATCTCGGATATAATGTTACAATTCAACTTGTAAATGCGGCCGAGTTCGGCGTCCCTCAGCTACGTAAACGACTTATTTTTGTTGGAGTTAGGAGAAATGTTGGGCTAGCAAATGAGTATGTCTTCCCTGAACCAATAATCACAAATCCTGCTGAATATGTGACAGTTCACGACGCTTTTAGTGATTTGCCTAGACTTGATGCCGGTGAAACAAGTGCTCGATACGCACATCGACCTCAAAACAGATATCAGGAATTGATGAGAGGAGTGGGATATATCAATGGAATTCCTGAACCAGATGGCCTGAGAAATCATAGGGCCCCAAATCATCCTGCAGAAACTATCGCGATGATTGCTGCAACTCCGCAGGGTGAACCTATGTATGAAGCTTTCAAGCAGAGAATACGTCTCAATGAAAACCTTCCTAGCCCTACCCAACTCGCAGGTGGAATCAGACCATCATTCCAATTTGGACATCCGACTCAGGCAAGAGGTCTTACGACACGCGAAAGGGCTAGAATCCAGAGTTTCCCTGATAGCTATGAATTCTTGGGTGGAATAGTGCAAGAACGGGTGCAGACAGGAAATGCTGTGCCACCACTTCTAATTTACGAATTGGTTCGCAGTATAAGTGAAGATATTACTCGAAGAGATAACCAGATAAATCATTGAATAAAGATATGGCAACGTTTAGAGTTTGGTACAGCACAGAATCTTTTGCAAACTATATCATAGATTATACGATTCTTAATACACGTTCGGTTACAAAGTCGAAAATGTTCGAGAGTGACGCAAGCCACCCTAACGATTTTCATAAGATGCCGGATCATATTAAAAAAATTCTTTACCTGGATGCTCCTGATATTATTGTTGAGTACAATTCAGAGCCAATATTCTCCATAGAAATCTCTAAAGAGGCCGGTACTGGGCATAACGTATTTCAGCGTTTTGCGAGACTTGGTGCTGCTGTAGAGAATGACGTCCCGGCAATCTTTATTTATCCAGAAGCTACAATCATCACTAGACAGCCCAAAAGACCTGGCGGTTCTACAACGGTCAAATGGGACCAGTTGAACGGACTTATTTTTCAGGCGATGAAGGAATCAATGGATATATACCAGATTCCAGCATTGTTCTTCTATTTCCCATCTGATTTCAGAACGTGTCCAAATCCACTAACGAGCACTCATCAAGCAACGAAAGGGTTGCTTTTAGACAGATATCGATATGCGGACAGCCCTCTTCATTCTGACCCAGAAATGACATCCCTTTTCGGATGCTTAAATGAAATTATTACAACCGTTGAAACTCATGGTGTTATAGATGGCAGAGCTAAGCTTCTCAGGGAACCCAATATTAGGGCAAGAAAAGCTTTTATGGAAGCAGAGATAATTAGGAAAGGCGTAACAGGAAACGAGTCTCCAATATCATCCACCAAGATAATTCCTACTGATTATCTTCTTAATTATCTATCCACATTCACCTCTGGTTCCTATAGCATAGGAGAGTTGCTTCGAAGCAGACCAGAGACTTTAGTATACTGTGTGGATGCCGGTTTCAGAGGAGATCCTTATGCGGGAGCATTGGCTGCTGTTGATTACTTAAAATGCAGAAAGGGAAAGACTTTTGAGGATAGGTATTATAATCTTGTACTTTGCTGGGGTGAAATTACCGAGGATCACACCAATCGCACAATTACTGTTAACAGCACAAAATGTAAAGTACAGGACTTCGTGGATGTAGTCAAGAACAGTAACCCTAAATCTTTATTAACAAAGGATTACGCTGCTTTGCGTCCGCATGAAATACCACGTTACTACATGCAAGTTAGATATGGTTCATCGTACTCTAAAGTGAAGCATATTAGAGTATTTTCATATTTTGCCGACGCTATTATTTTCAGGGACGGCGCTTTTTGGAGGGACGCATAATGACAGAAGAACAGTGCACAATCATTCTTCTTGAATTCCTCGAAGAACATAATTGGGACATCCTTTGTTTTGATTTTCCTCAGAGCGGAACGGGCAAAGTACTGCATCCCGCTAATAGCTCTTCAAAGACAGAGGGCAGCATTATCCCCGACATTGTTGCAGTAAAGAAAGGCGTATGCTTATACTTTGAAAATAAGGATCATTACTTCCTCCCGGATTTTGAGAAGGTTAACATGCTAAGAACAACAACTGATTATCATAAAGCAATCAATGAGCTAACCAAGGGAAAAGGAGTTCAGAAAGTATACTACGGAATTGGGTTTCCGACAAGTTGTTCGCCAAGAGTAAATAACGAGGATAAAGAAAAGGTCGACTTTATTGTGACAGTTGACAACGATAAGACGGTGGATGTTTTCTACGATACTTTTGGTCTAGTGTTTTAATATGACTTTCCAAGTCCAACACGCAACGACCCCGGCTTTTCATTTGCCGGGGTCGTCACAATAATCAGGAATCATCTCGACAGAGACTAATTCCAAGCCAAGTTCGCGGATGAGCGCCTTGACATTCTTCCGGTTTTTCACGGAGACGTACTCAAGCACGCCCTTGTCCTTTCGTTTCTTTTTCCTGGCCATGTCGCCCTCCGTCTGTCAGGTCATCTCGAACGTCCGTAGTGGGGGCGTTCCTCTTCCTGTTCGACAGGCTGGGCCTCCTTGGCCGCCTGGACCTGGTGCTCCTGTGCGGGCTGTTGGCTTTCGGCCTTGACCGAGCGGAACTTCCCATAATCCGCCTCTTCGCCTCGTGCCATCTCCTGTTGGATAGCTTCGAGCCGCTGG
>JAEEGF010056663.1_pt1 | contig 17359 bp, 15 predicted proteins | sample 9134171 | NCBI WGS metagenome assembly JAEEGF01 (sample SAMN16246542, study PRJNA631951) | gut metagenome | biome: gut microbiome; feature: rumen; material: AP-attached | host: Bos | place: Iran: Karaj | collected 2018-10 | reverse complement strand
CGGCGGCCTCGGCGGGACGCGCCTCAGCGGCGTCGGCGGCATCTGCCGCCTGCCGCTGCGGCCCCTGCCCGCCGGCGCCCAGCGCCGGCAGCAGCGCCATCCAGATCATGAACAGTCTTTTCATTATGGTGCAAGTATTTTTCTGCGTGCTATGACAGCGGCTAGGCAGGTGCCAAGGCAGGAGACCATCACCAGCGTGAAGAAGCCGACGTAGCCGAGCCACTGCTGGAGGTATCCGGCAACCAGGGCGGGCAGTTTCATCGACAGCCACATGAAGGCAGTGCAAATGGCGTAATGCGAGGTTTTCAAAGGTCCGTCCACGAACTGCATCATGAACAGCGTATAAGCGGTGAAACCGAAACCGTACCCGAACTGGTCGAGAACGATCAGGGAACCTATCGTCCACACCGAAGCGGGACGGAAGATGGCCATGAGGAGGTAGACGGCGCAGGGCAGCGCGAGCGAGAGGGCCATAGGCCACATCGCGCGCCGCAAGCCGAACCGCGAAGCGTAGATGCCTCCCAGGATGCCACCCAGCAGCAATGCCACGACGCCGAAGGTACCGTATACCAGGCCGTACATTTCAGTCCCGGCACCCAAGCCACCGACCTCCGCCCCATCCTTGAAGAATGGATATAACAAATTGAGTGACAACGCTTCCGGCAAACGGAACAGCAGCATGAACGCGATGGCCCACCAGACTCCTTTCTTAAGGAAGAAGGAGCGGAACGACTCGCCGAACTCGGCCCAGATCTGCCTTGAACTCTTTACATCCCGATGGTCGGTATCTTCGTCCGCCTTCGGCAGCCTGAAGAAATGATAGACAGAAATGGCGGCCAGAAGCGCGGCGGAGATGAGCAGCACTGTCCCCCAGGCGCGGGGGATGTCGCCGGTCCTCTTCTGGAGGATGCCGCCGAGCATCACCAGCAGGCCCTGGCCGAGAACCAGGCCGCCGCGGTAGAAGGTGTTGCGGATGCCGACGAATGACGACTGCCTCTGCCGGTCGAGAGCCAGCATATAATAGCCGTCAGCGGAAATGTCATGGGTTGCCGATGCGAACGCGACAAGCACGAAGAGCACCAACAGCACGGTCATCGTGCAGAAAGGCAGCGTGAAAGCGATGATGGCAAGGATCGAGACCATCGTGAACTGTGTCAGCAGGATCCACCAGCGCTTGCTGCGGAAAATGTCCATGAAAGGACTCCAAAGCGGCTTGATGAGCCACGGAAGACTGATGAGGGTCGTAAGGGGACCCAGGGTTCCATTGTCCACGCCCAGGTCCTTGAAGACCGCCAGGGCTATGGTATTGACTATGGCATAAGGTAGTCCTTCGACCAGATACAGGGTCGGAACCCATGCCCACGGACTGCGTTTTCTGCTCATATCCTTTCTATATTTGCATCGGGGTAATAGTGCCCCAGTATTTCACGGTATCCGTATCCCCGGCAGGACATCACGGCCGCGCCGATCTGGCACAGGCCGACGCCGTGCCCCCAGCCGCGGCCGCGCAGGACGACCTCGTCGCCCTGCCACTCCACATCGAAGGCGGAACTCTTCAAATGGCTCTCCGAAAGCATCTTGCGTATCATCAGTTCCTTACCTACGACCATAGTGCAGGCTGTGCCTACGACCTTCAGCCGACTGATGCGGCCGGAAGGTCCGCGCTCGACCGGGACAAGGTCCCGGATCTCGCCGAACATTATGCCGGTACGACGGCTTGCCAGTTCGGACAACTGCGCACGCCCGTAACGTACCTCCCAGCGGTAGAAATCCCTGGTCTCCAGGTCATAGTCGTTCAGCACCTGGGAAAGGATGCCTTCGTCAGAGGTGTCGCAGAAGCATTTCCCGTCCGGCTTCTCGCCAGGAGTGTCCGGAAGTGCCTGAAGATAAGGATAATCCCTGTCTTCCCAGCAGGTGGAGAACAATTCCATCCTGCCGCCGCAGCACTTGGAGAAGCGGGCGTCACAGATGTCGCCGCCGTACATCAGGACCTGCCCCCAGGTCCCGTCCACGGCCCTGCGGACATTCTCGCCCACCGCGTTCGTGAGGCCCTGGTAGCGCTGGCAATGGTCGTCGGCGCATACGTCGAACAGTTTATGGTCGTCGTGGTCCCACCAGCGTATCATCTCGCCCGGGGCCTGCGGCAGCTGGACAGGCACGTCAGCGGCCTTGCCGCGACGGCGCGCCTCCATCTGCGAAAGCAGCCAGGAGCGCGAGATGACGGCGTGGGCCTTGAGGAACTCCAAGGACGCGGAAGCCTTCATTTCCGAAGAAATGACACTGACCAGATAATCCTCTATGCCGACGCGGTTCACCGCGGTAACCTTACCGTCCTCGACGATGAATTTGAGCGAGCCTGCGAAAGTCTGGTCCTGCTTGCGTTCCCAATGGAAGCCAACCCCGATCGTCACCCCGTAAAGGATAAACGAGGGCTCGGAAAAGAGCGTCGAGCGGGTGACAGCATCGAACACCAATTCGTCGTAGAGGACACCGCCGTAATCGATCTTGCCTTCCCTATACGTAACCTTCTGAGGGCCGGCTCCGTCCGAGATGATCTCGAAACGGATCTCCTGACCCGACATGATGCCGACCTCGACCTTGCGCTGGCGGCGCTTGAGCCGCCAGACTATGTCCTGCTCGACCTCTGGCCGCACGGCGGCCTCGTCGAGCAGGCTTTCCAGCAGGCCGGCGTCGAGTTTGGCGTAATCCGACGGATCCGGCACGATGAGAAAGCCGGCGACATCGGCGCAGCCGGGCGCCATCGTCAGATGGTCCGGCCCGTCACTGTAGAAATGATGGGTATGATGGCAGTCCCGGAGAACCACGATGGCGCGGTACTCTGTCCCGTCATACCAGACGAAAAGGTTGAACTTTGGCTCCTTCTCCCCTTCCGCAACGGGTACACTCTCCAGAAGGCGGTAGAAAAGCTTCCCCACGGACTTGGAAGTCCGGCCGCGAAGCGCGAAAACACCCCGCATGAAGCGTTTGTAATGGTAAACTATGGCCTCCTGCACCCGCGTGAGGTACTCCAGTTCGCCCGGGAGGTCATAATGGACCTCCTCCAGGCCCTCCTCGCGGATGCGGTCGAGCAGGGCGTCCATCCTGGCCTCCAAAGGCATAAGTCCCTTGGGACAGGCCTGGAAATGAAGATGTTCAGGAGCGGAAGCGCCGCTCTCCGGTCCATTGTAGAACACAGTATAACCATCCAGCGCGCGGGCCAGGTCCAGCATGTCGACGAAGTGGTGCCAGATGGACTGCGGCTGGTGCTTTTCGCCAGCCACCACCAGGTGGTGTGGAAAGATGGGGAAAGGATTGACCTGGATGCGGTATTTACGCCCCTTGCGGCCCTCGAAAGGGAGTACCGCCTGCTCCGGCGGGAGATTCTCCCGGCACAGGAAGCAGGGAGCATCCTTGAGGGAGTCCGCCGGCGTGCCTGCCACGGCGGAAGTCAGACGGGACGGGTTGTGCTGCAGCACAACCTCCAGGCCGCCGACTTCCAGCCGGCGCACGCCGGCGGACTTCAACGCCCGGAACCGGGCCGACACTTCCGGCCATACCGAAAGCTGGTCCTTGATGAATTTCTCAACTTGCTCCGTCATTATAAAAGCGATTCGAGTATATGGCGGACTTTGCCGAACTCAAGTTCAAAATTGGGAGTAAAGACGTGGTGGCCGATATGGGCGTCGATGTCAGGAAAAGACCAGAAACGGCCTTCTTCAACCTCATCGCGGTCCGGATGCAGTTCGAAACTGCCCACAGCCGCGAATACGTTGACGAGTTCACGTTCCACCTCCGATTCGAACACGTACGATGTCAGATGCACGGGATTGAACTCGTAGAATCCCAACTCCTCCCCCGCCTCGCGGAAAAGGGCTTCCATGATGCTCTCGCCATAGCCCACATGGCCGCCTACCGCCGTATCCCAGTAACCCGGAAGAAGGTCTTTCTTCATGGAGCGCTTCTGGATATAAAGCTCGCAGTCACGGTTCAGGATGTGCAGATGAACGACGGGATGAAGGGGTTTGTCGCCTCCGTGACACCAGGCGCGGGAGGCCTGGCCGATGACTGCGCCGGTAGGGTCCACGACCGGCACCATCTCCGAAGCCGCCACATCGGCCAGCGTCGAACGGGGCTGGAGGACGGGCGCAGGAGCGCCTACGGGATAGACCAGCTCGATCATAGACTCATCTTGCGGATAATATCCAGTTCCTCATCGGTATACAAGATGGAATCGACGAAATCCGGGGCTATATGCGCCAGTACGATGAAGCCTACGATAAACAGTACGAGCAGCGAGACGAGTACGATGCCTGCAAAAATGAAGGAACGGCGCCTGCGCCACGAGCGATAGTTCTCCTCGTCATCCCATCCGTAATCCTCTTCCTGAACATCCTCCACTACCTTGACCGGAGCGGGACCGGCTGAATTGGCCGCCTCAACGGCAGGTGCAGGCTCCTCTTCAACGACAGGTACAACTCCCTCCTCAACGTCAACAGGTTCCGACACTTCAGGCTCTTCTGTAACCGGGACGGTCTCTTCGACGACCGGGGCAGCCTCTGCGACAGCCGGAGCGGCTTCCTCCTCGACGAGCGGGGCTGCTTCTGCGACAGCCGGAGCGGCTTCCTCTTCTTCTGCCACCGGTTCGTCCAGGATCTGCTGGAGCGAAGCGACGGCTGCCCTCATTTCGTCCTCCGTCTCGACATGGGTCTTGAGGGACAGCGGCTCGAGGCCGAAACCTTCGGGATAGATGTTTATATCCTCGTCCGGGATGAAGAAGAAATTGTTCTCGCGGGTGGCCCTGAGACGTCCAAGGCCGGGAAAGATGATGGTTTTCTTTACCTTCAGCGTCTCCTTGAGCTCTGCGAGGAAAGGTCTCAGGATGGAAGCGGCAGTCCGCTCATCCACTCCGTTGGACCGGGCATAGAACTCCACCAGGGAGTTGTCAGATGACTCCCGCTGGCGGAAAGAAAGGCGTCTGTACGGAGGATTGATGGTATAGCCCTTGTCTGAAAAGGTCGAAGGCACGACTTCGGCCACGAATGTACCCACGCCCGGCAAAGCGACTTCGTCGCTGTCGAGAATGAGTTCTCCGACCATTTTTGATAACAAGTCTATATCCATACCACAAAGGTATGAAAAAAAGACCGAAAATATTTGAATGATTAAAAAAATGTCTTACCTTTGCAATCCCGTTCGGAAACGAATGTGGAACATTCCTCCTTAGCTCAGTTGGTTAGAGCACCTGACTGTTAATCAGGGGGTCCTGGGTTCAAGTCCCCGAGGGGGAGCCAAAGCGGACAAATCATCGGAAACGACGGTTTGTCCGTTTTCTTTGTCTTCGTAACCACCTGATTTTGAACCCCATGTGAACAGGAACTCGTTCTTGGACCGAGGTTCAATATCGTCGTTTTTCTTGTCCCATACGATACCCTCAGGGAAAATGAGGTTCTGGATGAGTCGCTTGTGAGTCAGGTCTGACAAACGCCACAGTTTCAATATGTTATTACGCATGTCCATGCCGTTTTTGATATAATCGTCGAGGTTCAATATTTCCTTGTCTTTGTCTTGCAACTCACGGAGGATTTTATCTCGTTCTCCCTCCGCTTTGGCGAGGGTCTTGGTGCAAGTCTCCAGCACCCTTGCATTTGCGGCTGTGGCGAGATTGTATTCAATCCGCTCAATCTCACTCTCCTTCTTGGAAAGGGTTGCTTTGATGGCTGAAACTTCATCTTGACCCTGTTTGTTAAGCGTCGGGAAAGCTTTACGTAATTGTGCCTCCAGCGCCACCGAAAACGCCTCAGGCAAAGCGACGCCATCAACCCATTCTTCGAACGCCTCGTTGGCACGCTTGGCTGCCACATTACACTTACAGTCCTTCCTACTGCAAACGTAGTAGCCTATATCCCGACCATACTTTTTCCGCATCTTGGTCGATAGCGATGCCGTCAAATTATGCCCACAAACAGGGCATTTCAGCGACCCAAGCAGTGGTGCATACTCCTTGTCCGTCTTAGTCTCATAACCTCGATTATGAGCCTTAAAGAGCATGCCATTGACCTTCAGGAACATCTCAAGTGAAACCAATGGCTCATGGGGTCCTTTAATGACATCTCCCTCGAGGAACGGATGGGAGAAATAGCCTGCGTAGAAGATGTTGCGGAAGATTCTTGACCAGCACTGCTTTGGCAAGTCCAACCCCATCGCCTTCATCTTGACACGAACTTCCTCGTTGGTTAGGTTCTCGTCCGCCTTCATCCTGAAAGCCCTGCGAATCAGGTCACCCTCGGTATTGACCGTGATGGTCTGTTGGGCTCGTGTAGTTTTCATGTCGTACCCCCTGGGTGGTGCCTGTATCCACCTTCCACTCCTCAACGCCCTTGCACCATTGTCCTTGACCGCTTTCGACTTGATGGTGTTATCGTGGTTTGCCATCAACAGTTCCATCCCCTGCACCAGTTTTCCATCAGGGGTACGTGCGTCGTAAGACGAAGAAGCGCTGAATACAGGGATTCCTTTCTCCAATAGTTCATCGACAATTGAGAATGATTTCATCCCTGTTCTTGAGAGTCGGTTGGTCATGTATACGATGACCGCATCAATCTTGTTCTTCTTGTCGAGAACAAACTTTAGGACCTCATTGAAGCGCTTTCGTTTTGTATCGGTCTTGGCACTTTCTGATTCTCCAGCAAAAGTTTTTACAACTTCATAATGGTGTCTTGCCGCCCACTCGTTGCAGATTTCCAACTGTGTCTCGGGGCTGAATCCTGACTCTTGTTCCTTGCTGCTGACACGCTGGTAAATCACAGCTCGCCCACCCATCTTCAACTCATGTTTGTGTCCTTTTGCAAAGTGGTTCAAAATGTTACTTGGTTCTTGTTGCATCTTCAATTATTCTTAATTGTGCTAAACGAAAAACGATAATAGCATATGTTGAGAGCAGGTCAGATAGTTGCTCAGCCTGCTTATCTGTAAGATTCTGACAATTGTCAAAACTTCTGATTTCATCGATGGTTAGTTTTACGTTGTCCAACTCATCATAGTGTTTTCATGGTGCCGAAACACCTTATTCGCTTTCGGCTTCTGGGGGTTAGCCCAGACTTCTGCTCAGCCAAGGGATGCTTAGACCTTTCCTCTATGAGGGTACTGATTCCGTACTACATCTTCTTGCCCTCCTTTACGAATTGCTGGTTAAGGTACGTTAGTGTGCTAAGACTGGTACCAGTGATAGCGTTGATGTTTCGGTACGAGACACCTTTTCGGATGAGAGAAATGTCCTTACTGTACTGCTGCTTGTATTGTTCGAGGCTCTTGCGGTAACCTTCTTTGCGACCGACTCTACCACCGTGCGCACGATAGTGGTCGTACCCACTTGACATTCTCGCACGAATGAGAGTGCGTTCAAGGTTGTTAAACTGAGCCAGCATCCCCAACACGAGTTGCGCAATCGGATTCTGATGACCATCTGGAAGAAGTGTTTCCAATCCATTCTGGAGGATAAACACCGACACCTTTCGTGCGCTTAAGTAGTCAATGATTTCAAGGAAGTCAAGCACTCGCCTTGACAAGCGACTACATTCGTAAACAACGACCTTATCGACCTCGTGAGTCTCCACGTAGTTCAACAGCTCGGAGAGGGCTACCCTGTCGGCTGCCTTCTTTGCGCCTGATGCGGTCTCGGCGAATTCTTTTACGACCTCAAAACCCATCTTCTTGCAGTACGCCCTCAACTCCTCAAGTTGACGGTCATACTCTTGACTGGTGGTCGATACTCTGGCGTAGATGATGACTTTTTTCATGACTACTTGATATTATGAGTTAACTAATCTGCCGCAAAGTTACACATAAGTTATTTACCATGCAAGAGAAATTGACGTTTTCTGTTATTTTTCCGAAAAAGATTTGATATTTTGGTTTAATTCGATAACTTTGTAGCGGATTTGACACTATTTGACATGAAAGACATGCCTATCACCCAAACCCTGCTCCTCAATGTCAGGGAAATATGCCGTACACGAGGAATACAATTACGTGACGTAGCGGCGAAGATGGATATGGCGCCAGAGAGTCTCAGCCGTAGCTTACACGGTAACCCGACACTATCGACGTTATGTTCACTTGCCCAAGCGCTGGATGTACCCGTATCTCGACTCGTCGCCAAAGGTGGTGACCAAGAAGGCGAGGATTTACTTGGTGTCATCAGGTATGGTCAAGGAAAGACACGTGTCGTCAAAGATGTTCAAGACCTTGAGGCGCTGTTGAATCAGCTACGGAGAGGGCAAGCGTAAACCCTTGTACTGGCTTGTTTTTTGCTGACAGCATTCACTGACATAAATCAGGCACTATGAAACGATTACTCATTTCTTCCCTTGTCATCCTTCTTTCTGGAGTGACGTTCGCCCAAACAAAAGCCGAACTGTACGACAGATTCAGCAGGAGTATTTCCCAGCGTGATTCAACTGCCATCGTCTCGTTGATTTCGGACTGGGAGAGATTGTACCCAGGTGACGCTGAGCTTTACTCCGTACGTGCGAACTACTACTTCATGAATGCCATCAATGAAGTCGTGGTAATGTCTGACAAGGAGCCGACTGACGGTAAAAGGGCTCTTGCTTTCCGTGATTCGCTGGGGGTGACAAGGTATATGTACTCCGAACCACAGTATGATGCAGTCAAGATTGGTTTGGCTAAGAGCGCCTTGGAGGAAGGGATTGCGAAGTACCCTGACAGATTGGACCTGAGGTTGGGGAAAGTAACTATCCACCTCCGTGCGAACGAAAACACGTTGGCGGTACAGGAGATTGAATCAGCCTTGAAACGGTCCATCACCAACAAAAACAAGTGGGTGGGCTCCCTTGACGCACCTATCGAAACCGATGGCGTGTCTTATCTCAGAGACTGTGTTCAGGATTACTTCGCTGGTTTTCTCGATACCGATGATATGGCATCAGCCAAGAGTGTGATTGATGCAGCCGTCCGTCTTTACCCCAAAGATGCGATATTTCTTGCAGACAGAGCCGCCATCGGTTATTTCTCTGGTGACTTAAAGGACGCACTCAAGTGGTATCTGTCCTCGGTAGAGAACGCCCCTGACGACATGCTGGTTACAAACAACATCGCTCATATCTACGAAGAACTTGGTGATACGCAGAACGCCATCAAGTACTATCGCATCGTAGCCAACTCTGGTGACGTGGACTATGCAGAATCTGCTAAAGCTGAACTAAAGAGATTGAGTGCTAAGTAGCCTCCTTTTTACAGAATAACCTTTTAAGTTCTTCCATAACAAAAACGGCTGGTATCTTACCAGCCATTTTTGATTATTTCAGAACAGTTTAATCTCAGAACATCGTCACCGCAAGTTCAGACCTGACATCATGTTGATTTTTCAAGAGTTAAGCACGAAAATGGACCCTGCGCAGGTACATTGGTTATATTCCTGCGAGGTCAGTAATCGTTACCTTGCGTCTGGTCTCCTTGTCTCGGAAATAGAGGATACGGTCAGTGCTGTCAGAAAACATCGCCATACGGAAATCAGGCATTGTTAAAAGCCCCAAGGCATCCGCATGCTCACCCTGTTCCTGAATAACGTTCTTGCGCCTTTCGCAGAATTCTCGGACGTTGGTGTTACGAAGTACCACCTCAACACGATATATGCGGTCGGTCTTTGACCATCCGAGCCACTCGTGGTAGCGGTCTGCCTTCCCTGGGCTACTTTCCTCAAGTTCCTTTGCTTTGTCGTAAACCCTCATTTCCATATCGGTATCCTTCGCCTGAGCCAGATACAAGGTTGGCTGGCGACATAGTTTTCGACGGCTCCTTGAGAAGTACTCACCATAACCGACCAGTGTTTCATCGTCTGAAACCTTTTTTCCGTTGAGGTACATGTCATAATGTTCGGTATCTCCAATCAGGGACCGCAGTTTGGTAATGAAATTCGTGTTACTGTCCAACGCCACCTCAACAAGGGTAATGTTGTTAAAACTCAACCCAAGGTAGTCACAAATCGGCTCCAGAACGGCAATAAAGTTATGCTTCTCGGACTGACCGAGCGTCAAGAAGGTCGAGTACAATGCACTGTTCTCATAGGAAAAGAACGCCTTTCCGTTGTACCGTTTACCACCGTTGAAGACAAATGTACCGATTCTAATATGGTGGTCGCCATCGTTGAGGTTCAGGACAGCGGTCATCGCATCTTCTGATTCCTCGATGAACACCAGCTGGAAACCGTCTTCTTCCAGAACCCTTGCACCTGACGCTGACGTTTTGTAAGAATAGTATTCGTGTAGGTAATCGTAGGTTTCCCTTGGTTGGTTTAGGCAGACCTTGAGTTTGTCAACGCTTAGTTTGACTTGTTTTTTCCGTGCCATATCACAAGATGTCATCCATTGTTACCTTTGGTGTTTGGTCCCATCGAGCCTTCACGCCAGCTGAGATTCTTTTCTTTACCGCCTCTGGACGAGGACGGTTTTTCAACGCCTTTGAGATTTTATCTTTGACCTCTTGAGGTCGATGCCTCTGTAACTGAGAGGCTGTGTTTGCCGTAGCCATATCGCTGTTGTTTTACTATAAATAGTCCATTGGTTTGAATTGTTTGGTTGGATGCCCTACTACTTCTCAAAAAGAAGGTACAACTATCGGAAAGCACTGTTAGTACAACCAACCAATGCAACAAGGAAACAAAAAATGAGGGAATTTACATCAGTCCAGCCTCCACCATTGGGTCCTATTTCCGACTGGTTAGACTGTGGGAAAAGTGGCATGGGGTGCACGCAAAGCTGTTTTTTTTTCAATTATAACCTCGTCTTTTGTTTCAAGGTAATCCCATTGTATACCTGTAAGAAACGGACTTGTTCGCATGATTTTTGTTACCTTTGTTTTTAGTAAAAATCATCACCATGAAACGCTTTGTGTTTTTCCTTCTACTTTGGTTTTTTTTCATACCCTCCGCCATCGCCCAGGAATCGGAGCCACTACCCGATGCAGAGGTACTGAAAGCTGCGAACGACAGTATACTTGCCGATGCGTATGTCCTTTACCTTTTCGAAAAAAGCGCTTGGGTGCTGGAGGACGTACTGGCAGCCAGCAAACCAACGACAATGAGCGAGATGGGTGGTTGGTTTCCTATTGGTGACAAAGAGGACGAGGATGTTGTAAAAGGCGTCTTTTTCAATAAAGAAAAGTCCAAGGCACTGTTCGAGGCTTCATTTAACATTAAATCAGGTACTGCGTCAGGGAAGGATGTTGTCAGAGACCTATCTCCTGAGGAAATTAAACTGATAAATGTGCGTGAGAACGTCCTCGGCGCCGTTCGAACGCTCGATACCGAAGACTTACCGTCATGCCCTGAAGGATGTACGTTCAATACTGAAGTCATTATGATTGACGAAGACTTGTATAGAGTGTACTGGATGCTCGGAACCGCACAACAGGGTATCATACCCTTTGGTTGCGACTTCTCATATGACTGCGATTCTGAAGGGAACATCAAGGAATTCCGTCGTTACCACAGAACATACATTCCAGCACAACTTAAGATGGACGACGGCTCTCCTGTGCTATATGTCGTTCATTCACACCTCAGATTCTGCCCACTCATAGCACCGACCGACATTGCATTGTTCCTTCTTTATGGGTATGAGGCAGGATTGTCAGGCTTCAAGGTAGTCAGCACCGCATACCACTGCGTGTTCTCGTTTGACCCAGAAACTTACGAAATCAACGTTGAACAATTGTAAGCATCCGCTTCATCAGCCACTCACGGTTGATTTCAATGAATTCTACGACCTTTCGAAAGTCGTTCCAGAGGTTCAATAATTCGACCGTCGGGCGAGCCAAAGCGGACAAATCATCGGAAACGACGGTTTGTCCGCTTTCTTTTTCTACGTAATTCGTTGGATTTAAGTACCTTGCGAATAGGGAGTCGTTCTGGGAAACAGGTTCAATATCGTCGTTTTCGGAATAATATTTGCAGTGTTGCGAGAAAGGATTCCTTATGAGAATGCGTTTTCAGTATTACATCCTCTTGCTCTTGCTCTGCAATTCGCCAAAGGCATTTGCGCAGCATGAGGCGGGTTTTGTATCTGCTAGTGTTGCTTCACCGAAGTACACCAAAGAATCAGCGAAGAAAGCTCTCAACAGTGGGACTGCAAAACTGGTAGTTATTGGCGGCACTTCGTTTCCCCTCAACGTGAGGCAAGACGATTTGTTCAAAACGAAATATGGGGTCGGCTATGAGATTATAGGAGATGTCGTTGATGGTACTCCACGGGAAATAAAGAATTATAATTTTACAATTTTTACTTGGCTGGAGGAGAAGTATGGGAAGGGGTGGCTCAACGATGTTAGAAAGGATGTGGTAGGATATGACAAGTGGGTTCTCTATCAAGACGCCATTCCATATATGCTATGCAGCACGAAACCCACTTTCAATGGCGGAACGGTTTCCGATTTCACTGTTTGGGTTATTAATCATATGGAAGTAGATGAGAAGGACAAAATCTCCAGTAGCGTATTGGTTAGGGTGCTATTATCGGAAGAAGGGGAAGTGATTGACGTTGATGACATTAGGGAAGTTCCGTCTCTTCTGACAAATCCTTTTATCAAGGCTATCAATAAAGCACCAAAATGGAGTCCTGCAAATAATGATGGGAAACCTTGCAAGGTCATTCTACAGTTGCCAGTTCATATTGACTTTAGGTAGGATTGTCTTAAGTATCAAGTGTAGCATTATTTCCTGTTGATTTGGATTGATGAAACTTGGCAACAAACTAAACTTGTCCGATTGGGTTTACATTCGGACCTGTTTTAATAAGGGCTCAAGCCACTCCTGATTCTCTTCAATGAACTTGACAACTGTGAGGAAATCCCGCCACAGGTTCAACATTTCACTGTTTCGGGGAGTCAAAGCGGACAAATCATCGGAAACGGCGGTTTGTCCGCTTTCTTTTTGCATATTTGTTTTCTTTGTAACTTTATGCATTAAAAACCATATTATGAATAGATCTTTCATTGAGAAACTGCTTGTCATCATTGCCTGGATTGGTTTGATTGGTGGAATCATGTTTTCCATCCTTTATTGCAGAGGCATCCTGGAGTCAGGTGCTGAAATGTGCGTTCCCACCGGATTGGCATATCTGGCCGGGGGCATCTTCATTTCTGTCGGATGTTGGGCCGTCCTGATGGAGATCATTGCCCTTTCCGACAGGATCAGTAAACTGGAAAAAGCGAATGAGGACTGATCTTCCCTTTTTCAAAACCCGATGTACCAGGATATGCTTCTGAGGGCCGTCTGAGATGGATTGCGGTCCAATGGCCAGCCCTTCAAGGCGGTCACTGAACCGTTGTGTGGCTCTGGAGTGGTTCTGGCTGCGTTCTCGGTCCAGTGGGTTTTACTGAAGAGTTGTTACTTTCATCAATTTGTGCTATCTTGGCAAGGCAGTCGGAGTCCCCTTGACTTTTCATTGCATCACTTTGGGTCAGTGTGGTTTCCGGTAAGGCCAGTTGTGTTTCAAAGTGATACAGGATACAGGATTCAGGATTATGAAAAAGACAGCCATACTTTTAGCCGCAGGACTTGTCGCCTTTTCGACAATATGCTTCAGTCAGACCCAGGACACAATGGTTCTTGGCAAACTCTATTTCGCGAACCTCGAAGAGGGAGAACAGCCTGTGGTGACAGCCCTGAGCCTTTTCGGTGACCGCTGCGGAAGCGGAGATTTCAACCATAAGCCATGCTCGGCCGAAGGGATCCGCTCAGTTTTCGAGCTGAACGAGTGGATAGAGTTCTATCCACAGGCCAGTGCAGGATCGGGCATCAAGGTAATGGTCTTCGCGCACAAGACGGACCAGGGATTTTACCGGAACAATCCTTTGGACGACGAGACGCCGGGCTATGTTCTGCAATGTGACCTGAACAAGGATCCCGACGATGAGACCTACAATTGGGGGTCGTTCTACCTGCATCCCGAGGAGGTTGAACCAGGATACTACGACTTCGTCTTCACCTACAAAGGCAAGGTTTTCGCCACGATGCTCACTCGCTTTTTCAAGCAAGAGGAACTCTACGACAAATCCGATTCCGAGCTGGAGAAACTGATGTCACAAAGTCCGTTCTGATCAATAAAAAAAGGCATCTACGCTTTGTAGATGCCTTTTTCAATTATCTTCCCTAACCGTTCTGGGGAGGGCGCTGGCCACCTTGAGGGGGCCTCTGCTGACCATTCTGAGCGGGCCTCTGCTGGCCGCCCTGCTGGCGCTGAGGCTGGACGGGATCGGTGAGGACCTGGGCGTTCATCCACTCGAAGATGTTGGCGTGGCCCTGCGGGGCGACGGAACCGCCGCCGTTGTTGCTGGGCTTCACGTCGCCGTCGGTCTGCTCCTGGGACATGGTGACAGCGTCATTGAAGAGGTAGCACCAGGAGAAGTGGCCGAGGAGTTTCTGACCGGGGTTGTCGATACCCTGGACGTTCTCGAACATCGACATCCACACATTCGGGGCACCGGCCTTCATCAGGCGCTGGAACATAGGGATGCAGTGGGTCTTGGGGTCGACTGTGGTGTCGTCGTAGGACTGGACGATCCAGATGTTCTCCTCGGCGAGGGCTTTGATCTCGTTATCGGAGATGTTGGCATCGGCGTAAGCCTCGCAGGTAGGATAGGCCGCGGCGAAGAACTTGGGATGACGGATCAGCATGGCCACCGTCATATAGCCGCCGTTGGAGCAGCCGCCGAGATATACGCGGTTGCGGTCCACGTCGGGATGGGTCTCGAGATAGTTGTCGATGCAGGACTTGAGGACGTCGGCATAGAGAGAAGGATAGTTGCCACGGGTCGAAGAGCCGGTGGCGGTGCGCATCCAGGCCTGAGGGCACTGGATGGAAAGGACGTATGCTCCGTTCGCTCCGCCTTCGGTCGTGAAGTGCGACTGGATCTGGGGACGGATGAGGGAGACGACCTCGTTGCCGAGAAGGGTGATCGACACGTCGAGACCACCTTCGCCGCCACCGTGGAGCCAGATGATCAGAGGATTGGCCTTGCCGTCGCCCTTGAGCGACCAGGGCTCGTAAGCGGCATAGGTGAGGGTCTCGTCACCGACCTTGCCGGTGGCCTTGCCAGTGAAGGAGCCCTTGTTGAAATAGTCGGCCTCGGAGACGAAATCCTTGAGACCCCTGTCGGTCTCGCACTCGATGGCGGTGAACTTCTGCTTGCCGACCTTGAGGGTCTTGCCGGGCTTCAGTCCAACCTTGACGTTGTACTCCTCCCTCCAGACGCTGCCGGCCTTGGAAAGGCCGATGCCGCGACCAGATGCCTTCTCGAGGCCGAGGGCGAGATACTCGCCGTCCGGGTCGAAAGCGCCCCTGGAGTCGCAGGGATAAACGGACTTGACCTCACGGTCCGTACCGTTGGTATTGACGGCCAGCACGGAGAAATCGAAATTATCAAGCTTGATCTCAGGCTTCACCACCACGAGGTTGACAGCAGTGGAAGCCTCATAGGTGGTGACTCCAAGGACCTGGGGCTCCATCTTGAGGGTCTGGGCATTTGCAGAAAGGACTGCCATGCATGCAGCCAGGGCTGCGAAAAGTCTCATGCTTTTCATATCGTTCTCTTTTTTTATTGTTATCTCTGATTGTTCCTGGGAGCCGGGACGACGTCGACAAGCTTCTGGGCGTTCATCCAGTCGAAGAGGTTGTGGAAGCCCTGGGGGGCTACTGAACCGCCACCGTTGTTCGAAGGCTTCATGTCAGCCGTAGACTGCTCCTGAGCGCCCGTTACCTGATCGTTGAACACGTATACCCACGAGAAGTGGCCCATAAGCCTCTGTCCGGGAGTATCGGTACCGACCACGTTCTCGAACATCGACAGCCAGATGTTCTCTGCACCGGCCTCCATGAGACGCTTGTAGGTGGGGATGCAGTACTCGGTAGGCCTGACGGTGGTGTCGTCGAACGACTGGACGATCCACATGTTCTCATTCTTGAGCTGCTGGATCTGGACGTCGGAGATGTTGGCATCGGCATAAGCCTCGCAGGTAGGATAGGCAGCGGCGAAGAAGCCGGGATTCCTGAGAACCATGTTCATGGTCATGAAACCTCCGTTGGAGCAACCGCCGATGTAGATGCGGTAAGGGTCAACATCAGGATTCTGAATGAGGTAGTTGTCGATGCAGGACTTGAGGACGTCAGAGTAGAGCGACGGATAGTTGCCGGAACCCATGCCTTTGGACGTATCCATCCACATGGTGGGGCACTGGACGGCAAGGACATAGGCGCCCTTGTCGCCACCTTCGGTCGTGAAATGCGACTGGATGTCCTCGCGGATGAGGGCGACCACCTCGTTACCCATGAGTTCGATGGACACGTCGGTACCGCCTTCTCCCATTCCGTGGAGCCAGATGATGAGGGGATTGCGCTTTCCGTCGATGCGCAATGCCTCAGGCTCGAATGCTCCGTAGGTAAGGGTGACATCTCCGGTTCGGCCGGTATTGGCACCGGTAAACGTGCCGCGGTGGAAGAAGTCGGATTCGGAAACGAAATTACGGAGAGCGTGGTCGGTCGAGCAGTCCACGGCGGTGTACTTCTGGCCGTTGGCCTTGATGCTCTTGCCGGGCTTGAGGGCCACCTTCACGGGATAAGCGGTACTCCATGTACCCATACCCCTGGAAACGAGCGGGGCGACGCCGCGCTCCCTGCTGACCTCGAGGCCGAATGCGAGATAGTCGCCGTTGTCGGCCCACTCGCCGCGGTCGTCGCAGGTGTAGACGATCTTGACGTTCCTTTCGACACCGTTGGTCTGGACGGAGAATACCGAAGGATCAAGGGCATCGAGCTTCACCTCGGGCTTCACGACGACGAGGTTGACTGAAGTGTAAGACTCATAAGCCTGGATGCGCACTACCTGATTCGTCATCTTGAGGGTCTGTGCACCGGCTGCCGCCGCTACGGTCAAAGCCAGGGCAGCGAGGATAGGTTTGATACAGTTCATAAAAGTATTTTGAAATTGGTTGTGTCTGCTTTTGAAGGATTATCTTCTCTGACCTCCCTGCTGCTGAGGCTGCGCGGGAGCGGTAAGGACCTGGGCGTTCATCCACTCGAAGATGTTGGCGTGGCCCTGCGGGGCGACCGAACCGCCGCCGTCGTTCGAAGGCTTCACGTCACCCTCGCTCTGCTCCTGCGACTTCGTCACGGCGTCGTTGAAGAGGTAGCACCAGGAGAAGTGGCCCATCAGCTTCTGGCCGGGGTTGTCGATACCCTGGACGTTCTCGAACATCGACATCCAGACGTTCTTGGCGCCGGCTTTGACCATACGCTGGAAAGTAGGGATACAGTGGGTCTTGGGGTCGACCGTGGTATCGTCGTAG
>JAEEGF010154159.1_pt1 | contig 17362 bp, 19 predicted proteins | sample 9134171 | NCBI WGS metagenome assembly JAEEGF01 (sample SAMN16246542, study PRJNA631951) | gut metagenome | biome: gut microbiome; feature: rumen; material: AP-attached | host: Bos | place: Iran: Karaj | collected 2018-10 | reverse complement strand
TGCTACTCTCACACGAGTCAAAGCTCAACTTACCAAACAGCTTCATATTACCCGTTTCCCATGCCGTCACCCCCTGGCGCACCCTGCGGTACTCACTATAGAAGTGCTCTGCACGGCGAGCGAATCTGGCAGGCATCGCGATACGAGTCTTGTCATAGGTTGCTTTGGGAATATCCCGCAGGAACGTTTTATCAAATGTCTTCAGCGGCTGGTCAGTATAGGCAAGCATATTCCATGCCGCCGTCTTACACTCATACACACGAAGGTTATAGTCCGAGTTCACCAACGAACGAGTCAGTCCAGAGAAGAAGATGCCAATCTCAAATGGGAGAGGCCCTCCTATATCCTCCCTGTTTAGGGAGGACTTCTTCTCTCCCCCTAAACAGGGGGAGCCAGAGGGGGTCTGACCACCAAAAGGAATCAGCCTATACTCATTCGTATCGCAATCTAAGAACAGAAGCTGATTCTTTTTTCCCAGTGCGATACAAGCCTGGTCAAGCAAACCGTTATTCAGTCCGATATATTCCCGTTCTGCCTCAGATGCAATCTTCACCACCTCAAACGGCTGCAACGTAATATCATTCGCCTTAGCAAACGCCATCACATACGCTATCAAAACAGCAGCCGACGATGACAGACCACCCACAGGCAGCGAACCCTGGATGACACCAGTGATACCCCGCTTCAACTCAAATCGCTTCCGCAGCGCATACTTAGCACCCCGTGCATAGTCCCCCCAATGATGCTCCTTCACCTGACTCGGTGCATCAATGTCAAAATCCACCGTCCCTTCAAACGTCCTCGACTCCAGATGCACATGATTCTCCGGATAATTGTCAATTGTCAATTCTCCATTGTCAATTTGTGAACTTCCGTTCACACTAAACCACAAATCAACACCTTTGTCAATCGCAAATCCCGTCACCAGCCCATGCTGATGATCCACATGCGCCCCAAGGGGACATACCCGATACGGGCTAAAAATATGATATTGGTAATTCTTCATAAACATTATTTCTTACATCATACATCTTACTCCTTACATCGCTTGCTTCCCCATTGAGGCCAAAAGAGGTATGAACAAAACATCCACAAGGTTTTCAACACTTTCTTCATTTGTTTGGCACTTCAAGTATCCCATCCTCTTCATGCGGCACAAACGGCCCCTCTTTGCACTCAAAGATTATGCTCCCAGACTCTAAAGATTCAAGTTTGTGCCACACTCCTTTAGGAATGTCAACCCCATAGTTGCCACTCTCTTGACTCAACACCACATCTTCTATGATAGAACCATCATCATTGTGAGTAGTCACTCTAACCTTGCCTCGCAGGATAACGAAAGACTCATCCTTCGTTGGGTGCCGATGGATGGGAACCACAGTCCCTGGCTCCACAGCATTCAAGAACCGATGACACTTCTCATCCAGCGACTGATGGAAATTATAATTCATCCGCATACGGGATGAAGCCTTTGCCTGTTCTGAAACTTTATCTAATAAATCCTTATCTATTATCATTTGTCCAAAACCTCATACACCGAGTGGTTACTCTTATACTCAGGCACTATCTCCTTCATTTTAGCAACAGTCTTCATATTATCATATTGCTTGGAAATAGCGACTAACTCGTCAACATCCTTACTAACTGAGGAATATTCATATGGGCGAACGTCAGCTATACGTATCTTCTCATGGAACGAAGGCTTAGTACCTTCAAGCTCATTCAGCACCTCCTCATAAAGCTTCTCACCATCACGCAAACCTGTAATTTTTATCTCCACATTCTTGGCACCAGAGAGTGCTATCATGCGTTTAGCCAAATCGATAATCTTCACAGGCTTACCCATGTCGAAGACGAAGATCTCTCCACCATTACCCTTTGTGCCAGCTTCAAGAACAAGTTTACATGCTTCAGGTATCAGCATGAAGAATCGAACAATCCTCTCATCCGTAACTGTCACAGGCCCTCCATTCTTTATCTGTTCTCGGAACAACGGTATTACACTACCGTTTGAACCAAGAACATTTCCAAATCGAGTGGTCACGAACTGGCATATATCCTGTGTATTATTCAAGCTCTGTACATAGATTTCACAGATACGCTTTGAACAACCCATCACATTGGTCGGATTCACTGCCTTATCCGTTGAAACCATCACAAACTTCTTCACGCCATACTTCACACTCAGGTCTGCAATCACTTTCGTTCCATAGATGTTATTCAACACAGCCTCCGATGGATTATCCTCCATCATCGGCACGTGCTTATAGGCCGCTGCATGGAAAACGTAGTCCGGTTTAAACTCACTAAATATGCGCTCCATCCTATCCTCACGGCATATAGAGGTAACAACCGTTTCAGCCTGAACTTTAGGATACTCATTTTTCATCATCAAACGCACATCATGTTCAGGTGTCTCCGCTTGGTCAATCAGCATCATGGCGGCAGGCTCATATATGGCTATCTGTCTTACCATTTCTGACCCTATGCTACCTGCCGAACCTGTTATCAGCACCTTTCTTCCTTTAAGCATGGTGCCAACTGATTCCATGTCAACCTTTATCTCTGAACGAGGCAGCAAGTCCTCCACTGACACCTCTTTCAGTTGCATCCCTGCAAAATCTTCATCAGTCAATTCACCATTTTTCAAGCTGGCCTCCTTGGCCTGATGCGCCATGAATATCTTAACTCCGGCCTTAATAAGAATATCCTGTAGTTCCTGATTATTTCTAAAATCGGTCAGTCTTAATGGTGACACAAGAACCGCTTGAATATTATCTTTCTTGACAATAGAAGCTATATCATCATCCACGTTGTAAACTTTTTCGCCCAATAGCATCATATGCTTAGCTCTACTGTCGTGGGATATAAAACCGCATAACTTAAATCGTACAGGGTTTTGTGACCGGATGTTTTTGGCCAATCCTATTCCTCCCGTCAAGGCTCCATATATGAGTACTCTTGTTGTATTAAATTCTGCTTTTGTAACATCATTCAGGTTCTTAACTATTATCCTTATGCCCCACATCAACAAGGTTGCAACTAAGAAAGTTACTATCGTCTCAAACTGATTAAATGCAGGTAATCCTTTTACATTCAATACTCCAAAAGTCCAAGAAGATAAAAATGCTAATACAAGTGATAAACCGTTGGCATAAGCAACCTTCATCAAATCCACAAATGAAGAATATCGAACTACGCCAAGATAAGTTTTGAACATTCTGGCGCTTATACAACTTAACATCACAAAAAACAAGGATGTATACAGCACCTCAATACGGTGAGTAAACATCCCCATTGTTCTATTAAAAATCCAATATGAAAATAGAGCGGACAATAATACTATTATCCCATCAATTAGGAATATACACCAATAGGGCAATAAATTCTTGCTAAAATACCAATTTAGTAATTTTCTCCAAAAATCCATTCTTCAATAACAAATATTTGTCATAACTACACATGACTAACCACAGCCTTGTTGTACTAATTTTCACTGCGGTGAAAAAGCTAAAGCCTTGCGGCTCCCACTATTCATCAATATTTTACACTAATTTCCGTTCTTATAAAAGGTGCAGGAGCCGACGGGACTTTCCTAATCCCCCCGCCATTATTCCCCTGCACCACAATACACCATGCCCAATACATACTTGGACAAGGCCATTGAGGCCGTACCTGAATTGGGAAATCGTATTTCCCTTTTCACAAAGAAACTCCGCTTGGCTCAGTATGCGGACAGTACTATCTACTCTTATCGCCTTAAGATTTCTCAGGCGGTATTGTATCTCAAGAAGCTTCCTGACGATTTCACACAGCCAGATGTCGATGACTATCTGACCATGCTCCTGGACAGGAATTGCTACAGCTTGTCTTTCTTTAAGCATACCGTGTTTGGTTTGAAGGACTACTACAAGTACATGGATCTCAAGGAGCCCGGAGGACTCGTCCTCCCTCGTGTTCGAAAGCCTAAGAGACTTCCTCGTGTACTCTCTCAGGAGCAGATGAAAAGGCTCATTGGTCTTTGTGAGCTATATGACAAGGCGCTGCTCTCTACCATATATGACTGCGCTCTCAGAGTCAGCGAAGTCTGCAGCCTCAAATGGATTGATATCAGTTTTGACCGTCAGCAGGTCTTCGTCTATCAGGGCAAGGGAAAGAAAGACCGGTGTGTGCCGATTTCCGAGCAGCAGCTCGCCATGCTCCGTTGCTTCAAGAAAAGGTATCCCAGTGACGACTTCGTCTTCAAGACACATGGCAAAGGGGTAGCTCCTCAACCCATCAAGCCCGGGTATGTCCGCGTCATTATGAAGAATGCCTTGATCAGGGCCTGCTTCGACCACACTATCACGATACATGCCCTGAGGCATAGTGCTGCTTCGCATCTCCTGGAGAATGGGGAAAGCCTTCTGGAGGTACAGAAGCGTCTCGGTCATGTCCGCCTGACGACTACGATGATCTATCTTCATGTTGCCAACATTGAACCGATGAAACATGTACGTCTGATTGACACCATCTTCCCGCCTAAGCGATGAGGACCCGTTTCGACATCGGAGAGATCATCCGCTGTCATGGAGGGGAGTTTCTTGGTAAGCATAACGTCGTAGCACCTGTCAGTAGGGTTTTCACCCACATGGCCCAATGCAGAACCAGCGCCCTTGGCGGACATGTCGAGGTGTGTCCCGAGTGCGGGGATATGCATATCAGCTATAACAGCTGTCGTGACCGCCATTGTCCCAAGTGTCAGAACAAGGAGCGAGAGGAGTGGATTAACTGCCGCAGGGAAGAGATTATCCCTGTGAAGTACTTCCATGTCGTCTTCACGTTGCCGGCATGTCTTCATCCCGTTGCAATGGCTCATCAGAGTATCTTCTACGACTGTATGTTCAAGGCTGCATGGGCTACCATCAAAGCCTTTGCCGAGAATGAGGGCCTGCTCGCAGGTATGACATCCATTCTCCATACGTGGGGCTCGAATCTGTTCTACCATCCGCACATTCACTGTATTGTGCCTGGAGGAGGGATTGACGGACGTGGTGTGTGGCATCATCTCAAGGGGTGCAAACATAGTGACTTCCTTTTTCCAGTAGCTGCCATGAGCTCCAAATTCCGTGGCAGATTCATGTCACTGCTCACCAGGAGGCTCAGGGTGGATGGCATCGTCATTGATCAGGCGATACGCAAACAATGCTTTTCAAAAGCATGGATCATCAATTCTAAGCCCCCTGCCAAGGGAGTCAATCAGGTTCTTGAATACATCGGACGCTATGCCTATCGTGTGGCCATCACCAATTCCAGAATACAGAATGTGACCGACTCGCAAATTTCCTACGACTACAAGAATTACAGGAAAGGCGGGAAACATGGTGTCATGACCATGGAGATTGACTCCTTCCTGAATCTGCTCTCCCAGCACATACTCCCTGACAGGTTTGTCAGGATCCGCCACTATGGATTCCTCTCTCCGTGCAACCGTGAGATACTCCGCAGCATCCAGCTGCAGCTGAGTGTGCCGCCTGTACCGAAGATGAGGAAGAAGAAATCATACCTTGACATCTGTATTGAGAAGGGATGGGACATCGGCATCTGTAAGGACTGCCACTGTCAGCGCATCATCACTAGGATCATCAAACCAGCAAGAGCGCCACCCTTCAATCTCTGGCATATGGTAAAGTAACTGTGGCTGTCTGCGAAATACTTATCTTCGTGGACAAATCCGCTGTGCCCTTATATACCATTTTAGCCATGTCTTGTATCATTATTGACCAGTTTTGAGGTCTGGACATCTACCTTATTATATATGATAGCGAGGTAATCTGTCTGTTCTCCAAAAAGCAACTGGACTCCAGCACCCTAGAAACCATGTAAAAACCGACATCTTTCCCCATAAATGATTACTCTGCTGCGGAAGTACAACATATTGCTTCATATCACTTACGTGAGACGAAGCCTATATCGTTATTTTCCTTCTTATATTTTGAGAATATCCTCCTCTCCCAAAGGCTCAAACGCACCATCCTTCACCTCTAAAATAACACTTCCTGACTCTATCGCACGTACTGAATGCCATTGTCCGGTAGGAACATTCAGAGCAACAACAGATCCATTAGGACTTAACTCTATCGATTCAGTACAAATCCTCTCTAATTCATCATAATACTCCCATACGAGTCTGCCTCTAAGGCAAACTACTGTTTCTGAAGTTTTCTGATGACGGTGTATAGGAACCACAGATCCAGGTTCTATCGCATTCAGCATTCTTTGGCTTTGGTCTTCCGCACAATTGCGTAAATCCAAATTCATTCTCAACCTTTCCGAAGTTTTCGCCTTAGCGGTCAAATCATCTAATATCGCTTGAGTAATCTTCATAATGTCTCTTTTGTGGTACAAAGAGATATGAGCAAAAAGCCCATATCCCCTTTAATAGACTTTTCATATCCGTGTGATTCGTGTTCGTTTATAAGCGACGCAGCGCCACCTCAAACGCCTCGGCATACACACACCCTGCCTGACAGCCACGGTACGCTGCAAAGCCCTCAATGGCCTCTGCCGAACGTGGATGCGGATAAGGTCTCATTACACCTCGATACATGCTCAAAGCTTTTACTTTGGCCTGCACACCATCTTTACCAACTTCCACCCACGTATTCGGCTGGAAACGATTCATGGCCGTATTCAAAGCCCACTCTGTACAACTGGGCACCTCCATATACCAAAACTCTTGAATAGGTTTCACTTCTGGCCTACGCTGGAACAGCCTGATTGCCTCTTGGCAGGCCATGCTTGTCTGCAAGTGGTCGTTATTCGTATCCGCAGGATGGTGCGTGATGATAATATCCGGTTCACTCTCCTTGATGGCAGCCTCTATATGCTGCACCAATTTCAAATGCGGAACTGTGTTCATTTCAATATTCGGAAATGTCCCTTCAAATTTTGCACTTATACCAAGGTAATCCGACGATGCATTCAGATCTTCATCTAGTTCCTTGTCCTCTGGTCTAAAGGCACGTGCCTTAGCTTCAGTGCTCATAATGCATACATCAACTTTATCACCATTGCGTGACCACTTCCATATAGAAGCACCTGCTCCTAGCACCTCATCATCAGGATGGGCAACGACTATCAAATATTTCATATCTATTACTTAAATATTTAAACTATTATACACTCTGAGCCATACTTTGAGCTGCATCTGCTTTCAGCTCTTTCAAAATCCATGTACATTCCTTCCCGCACAAAGCATACAGAATGCAAATCACAGTATATATAATCATCTTCAAATCATAGAAGATGCTTGCTTTCTTCACATAAACAAACTCCAACTCACGACGAGTAGGATAAACCTTTTCCATGTACTCATTCTCGTCTGTAAACTGGTCACCATATATAAAGTCATAGAGTGCAGCAGGCCCACTCAATCCCACAGGTACTTCTGCAGCTAAATTCCACTTTCCTGTTCGGAACAATTCAAACTGGTCCTGGGCCACAGGTCTTGGACCTACAACAGACATCGTTCCATTTAGGATATTTAGCAACTGCGGTAATTCATCAATTTTCACCTTTCGGATAAAATGCCCAAATGGAAATATTCTGTCCTCATCGGGTCTAAGACTGGCCTCATTAGCAGCCTTTGCTACTCGCATAGAGCGAAATTTATACATTTTAAAGGGTTTATTCCCCTTGCCAATACGATGTGCCGTATAAAATATAGGCCCCCAATCCGAAACCAGAATACCAATGATGGTAATTATCCAAAAAGGACTGGTTCCAATAATACCTAACAAGGCACATATAAAATCAAAAAATCTTTTAACCAAATGATACATAACTATAATGTTCTATTTATTAATGTTTTCTATTACCATGCGAGAGAGATGGACGCTTTTAAAGAAAAACCACGATAAGGCTATTGTAAGCGCAATAATCAAAAGATAGAGTAAATACATATTCTCTATTAACCCTGCGCTAAGGATATATTTTGTGGTCAACACTTGAGCCAAATAAAATTCGAACGAATACTTCCCAACACCAGAAATCAGCCTGTAAAATCTATTATTACTGCTATGATCAATTTTACTAACCAGAAAAAGGAGTGCAGGCACACAAAGAGAATAGTGCATAATCTCATTTTGGGTAGCGAAAGATAATAAAACACTCATTCCATATATCAATGCCAATCTATTCCAATTATGATTCTTGATGTTATAGTAGGTTAAGACACCTAACAGAAATATCGGTATTCTATAAGCCAGATTATCTACAAAAACATTTGATATAATATGTGATACATATACACTAACACACAACAATAATAATTGTGGGATAATACTCGTTTTCCAATTACAGATCTCTTTAACAACCTTATATATTAAAGGAAATAGCACATAAAGTACTATCAAAGCCGGTGTAAACCACTCAATATCAAACTTAAACAACTTAAGAGCCGCTAGACCTGAACATTGCACAATATATATTCTAAAATCCTTAAAACTAGGATTACTCAGCAGGAAAACCAGCAGAATATAGAAGGTCATTAAGAAAACTATATATAGTGGATAGATTCTTTTTATTCTATTTATATAATAGACTCTAACTCTATTATTGTCATATGAGCAGGATAGGCCAAACGCGGATAAAAAAAGGAACACATCAACTCCTATATAGCCAGTCCTATATATTTGCATGAGACTACCAAAGGTAAATATGTAATTGCCTCTGGGCTCTATTTCGCTGATTGAAAATGGGCAAAACAAAAAAAGATGGTATATGAATATCCATATTATGGAAAGCCCCATCCAAAAAGAGCGGGACTCTTTTCCTAGGATGTTATTCATTATTGTTTCCCTACTTTCCATGGATATCGAATTCTATTTTTCTATTGCTTCCATAATTGGTGTACTAGTTTCCTCTCTATACACCACAAAGATTCTGCAGGAAATTTTGGAGTCAATTTAAGAAGTCGGTAAATATCAGCAACGCCCCTTCCTAATGCACCATACCTACGTAGCGTATAACGATTATCGTAAAAACCAAAATTACCACCTTCTTCTATTTCTTTAAGTATCAATAGTCCTGTTTTGGGGTCAGGCTGTGTTATTAAACAAGAATCTTCTAAACCTAAAACCTCGCTCAGCACCCACATCACACCTCGTGCAAACTTATACAGCCCAAATCTTTTGAATAAACTCTCCGCCTCAATAAGCGTTTCTCTTTGTTTTATTGTCTTTAATAAGAAGAAGTAATCAACAAACTGTCTCAGTCCAATACCTTCAATAAAAAAGTGATTCATGATATGAGACATTTGGTGTACTATATTAAAAATTGGTGTCGGTACACATATCTTTCCTACCTCACCTGGTAATTCTACATAATTGTTATATTGATTATCAGCTTGCTTATTATAAAAATCCTGTAAGCGGTTATTGTATTTATGACTATAAAGAGAACTAGGAACATAATGTACTTCTACTGCTACATTCGCATACATAGGAAAATCAATATGGGTATAACCACTACGAGCATTTGGGTAAGATTTCCTTACGAAGTTGTATATATCTTTACGATTACCTTCAACCCAAATGTCAATATCCCCCGAGGAGCGAGAATATACATCTGGATACATTAATGCATTCCCTTGGCCTTTTAAAACACAGTATCTAAAACCAGCGGACAGCCAATAATTCGAAACCTCAACAGCCTTCTCATTAATTATTATATTTTGGTTCTTGATTTGCTCATAAAGGCCGATCCAATTATATAATTTATTAACTGGTATGCCAAGTTCTCGCGCATTTAATTGGCTAATTCCGTTGAACAATACACCTACAATTGATTGCTTAATGGCAAAATCAAACAAACCTTCCCATCCAGACTGATCTATTGGAAAAGTGTAATCTTTCTGAGATCCTATTGAGAATCGAAGGAAATCATAATATACGTCAGTACTTGAAACTGTTTTCACCTTAATTTCTTTTTAGGCTCAATATTCTGATAAGATTCTTCTAAACTTACAACATTATAATCAAAATCATACTTACTCATTTCCATATCATACGTACTGTCAGAGAACATCTTTCCAACTGATCTCAACAAAGATCCAGTCATCCACACAAATGGATTCAACAACTTTGTAATCCATATTTTATGGTTATATTTTTTTGCATAATAACGGATTATCTCACAAGTATCTGCATACTCGGTATTTTGGGGAAAGACTACGCCACTCACTCCATTCAATATAACCTGCTTTACGAACTCACAAAGATTGTCTATATACAACATACTCCGTTTGTTATGCCATTCAGGGAAAAAAGGAACTTTTGTTGCAAGCCATACCAGCTTAGGAAAATTACCTCTACACCCTGGCCCGTAAATCATAGGCGGTCGTAGAATACAAACCTGAAAGTTCGGACTTTCCAATTCTTTTATACCAATCTCACCTTTCAATTTACTATCCCCATAAAAGCCATTTGGTGAGGGCTCTGTATCTTTATGTATTTTCTTTCCAGCCAATGTCTTTACTTCTTTATACACAATCATGCTGCTCATATGGATAAAATGCTTCACACCTGCAGCTTTTGCAGCTTTTGCAATCTCGATTACCATATCTCGATTCACTGCATAATAAAGAGGCCCTTCTCCCTTCTTTGCTTTCACATGGGCAATACCTGCCACATTATAAACCACATCATATTTTGAGAAATCAGCTTTTTTCCAATTGTCATTAAGTGTATCAACGGCGTCCACCTCAAACAACTCTGGCGAGTGCTTAAGCCACTCCTCAACCTTAGTGCCTATATAACTACCGGCACCTGTAATCAATACTTTTTTCATTATTCCTGAAAGACTGTAATGTTTGATCCTTCTCGCTGGGTGAATTCCTTAACCACCTTCGCAGGTGCTCCCATGGCTACAGTATAAGGGGGTACATCTTTCAATACCGTAGAACAAGCACCAATAACAGCACCGTCACCAATAGTTACACCTGGCATAATCATGGTTTCCATACCAACCATTACACCTTTTCCTATATGGATTTCTCCAAGCCTATAACCACACTTTGCTGCATTATCGCCTACGTGATAATCTTTCAAATTACGTTGATGGCATAATAGGCGACACCCTGCTGTCACATGCGCATAGTCATCTATATAGATAAGGTCCGCATGGTTCAAGTCAACCCTAACATAATCACCTATAAATACGTTTTTTCCCACATGGCACCCTATTCTTCTCAGCAACCAAGGACGAAGTTTTCGCGGACAGAATGGTGCCAAGATGGGCCAATCCATCATCTTCTCCAATCGTTTCCTGTAAATGTTACCAAAGAACTGTTTAATAACACGCCATAAACTGACATCCCCATACTCTTCTTCGGAATAATTAAATCCTAAAGCACGTAGTAGTTTGTACGTAGTACTTAATTTTTTATTTGTCATATTAAAAGAAATATTTCTTGATTTTGAAAAAATATTTTAACCATATCATTGGTGTACACGCAAATAGACCATTTTCTTTAAGAGCTCTCAAAGTCTCCTTATTAAGAAGCAGTTTATTAGACATTTGAGTACTTATCCCCCCCATACTAAAAGTAAAATATGCTTCTGATATATATTTTGCCTTTACTTTATTTACATACATAAATCTCGTCATAAGTTCAAAGTCTGCTGCTATTTTATACCCTAACTTATAATACCCGTATTTTTCAAACAAGTATCTTTTTGCATAAAACGATTGATGCCCCGGCATCATTCCTATTCTATACATCCATGTCCTAAAACCTGCACATGAACTTATTTTCTCTCTTCCGTCTTCAAACAATAACCTTGAATCACCATAAATAGCTTCAGTCTCACCATCCTCAAAAGCTTTTGCAATAATATCAAAAGCATCGGAACGATGGAAAAAATCATCAGAGTTGATGATTCCGACAACATCACCTGTAGCCATTCTGATACCTTTATTTATGGCATCATACATACCCTTATCGGGTTCAGAAACCCATGTCAACTTACCGTCAAACTTTATCTCGTATTCTTTTAGAATATCGACTGTATTATCTTGCGATGCACCATCTATAATAATATATTCATAATTACTATATTTTTGTTGGAGCACACCTTTGATAGCATTTTCTATAACATGTCCACGGTTATAGGTTGCAGTAATAATGGAGATTTTAATCATATTAATATTCAACTTTTTTTATTATTCTAGCAGGATTACCTGCAATAACACTATTATCAGGGAATTCTCCATGCACAACACTACCTGCACCGACAATGCAGTTTTTCCCCAAAGTCGTACCTTTTAAAATTATACATCCTGCTCCTATAAAACAATCATCATCTATAACTACTGGTTTTTTCCCAATATTATCCCTTATGTCTTTTCGACGTTCGACAGGGTTCATAGAATGTTGATCATTATCCATAATTTTACAATTTGCGCCTATTTCCACATGATTTCCAACAGTAATAGAAGTCATGGAACAAAACGTAGAACCACTTATCCCACAATTAGAACCTATAGTAATAATACCGCCAGGGGCATAGAAAATTGTTCTTTGATATAATCCAAAAGCATTGGAAACTGAATAATTATTTATAACTGTACCCTTTCCTTTGAATAATATTTTTCCGCCTTTACTTGCGTATAAATACGTTAAACCTCTAAAGCGCACTCGATTTCGATATAAGAATTTATATCGAAAATAGGAAAAAACAAGAAATAACCACCTTATAATTATTGATTTTTTCATTAATATATTCTCTTAAAATTTCTGTAAATTGTAACAGGACAATATCAAAATTTTGTTCCGTGGCCTTTGCTTCCTTTCTTTTTTAAAAGGACAAACCATATCCACTGTACAATTCTGTTATTTCTAAATTGTTTTTTAATTCGATACTTTATTTTTGTATATAATGACAAATCATGTACCACATAATTATCAACTTTATAATTAAGATACTTTTCTAATACACTTTTAATAATTAAAGAATATGGTTTATAGAATTTGTCAATAACAATATCACTTAATTCAAAATGGGAAGAACTAACATGTAGGGTACTCCCCTCCAACTCAATTTGCACGCCATGCATGTGAAAAAAGACGCATTCACTTATTTGTTCTCCCATTATCACGTGATTGTCTTTATAGATATATTTATGCATATTCCATGGAGCAATTCCTACACCAATATTTTTTATAACATGGACATTTTTCCATCTTATTGGAAATTGATCAAGATATTTTTGATCTGCATACCGTGTTTTTTCCATTTTCTGAAAGCACCACTCAATACAGGAATCTCTCCACCATGTTAGGGCTCCTAATCCATTCTCGTCGTTACGAAATGTCAAATATTGAACACAATATTTGCCATAACTTTTTGCTTCATTCTCACCTAAGCCCTGTTCTGTTATTGCAACAGAAGCCCCTCCAACTTCTTCTGCAATAATACTAGGATTGCTCATAAACATTAAATCAGAGTCAAGGTAAGTAATACTAGAAAGATTAAATTTTGTCAGGAAGTGGTATATTACTGACGGACCACAAGTCCAACAATATTCTCCCTTAGTACGTGTTGGTTTTACCGCGAGGAGCTCCGGCGTTTCAAAATCATCCAACAATTCAACAGTCAAACACTCAAGATTGAGTTCATTTAACTTGTCATAACACTCCTTATCAAATGCCATGACATAAAGATGAAAATCATTGGTTACTTGCTCAAGAGAATAATATAAACTTAATCCCTTCACTAAATAATAAGAATCAAAGTATGTACAAAAATTCATCATATAAAATTTATCGTGAATCTGACGGATGATTAAATTAAACGTCCAAAATTTAAAAAAATCTATTGGATTTCACCGGTTTATCTCTTAAAGGTGAAGGCGAATATTGCAAATCGCCTTCACCTCATAATATTTATTTATGATTGAATCTTATAAAATAGAGTGCAACACCTTACTAACTTGTTCTACTTCTTCATTTGTCAATGATGGATACATTGGTAAAGAAAAGATCTCCTTAGCGGCAGCCTCAGTCTCTGGCAGAGAACCTTCTTTCCAACCAAGATACTGATATCCAGTCATAGTATGGATAGGCCAGGGATAACTTATATTCACAAAGATGTTGTTTTCTCGTAGTTTCTCCAGAATCTCATCACGACGTGGATGGCGCACTACATAAATATAATATGCATGACGTCCATAAGCAGCTTCTTTAGGTAGTATTAGGCTTGTGTCAGCCAACAGTTCATTATACATAGCAGCTATTTCGCGACGACGTGCAATATACTGTTCAATTTTGGGGAGTTTAGTCAATAATATGGAGGCATGTACTTCATCCAAACGTGAGTTATAACCATGCTCAATGGCATAATAGGTCTTCTCTGCACCATAGAAACGTAAACGACGAAGTTCATGGTCAACCTCTTCGCTATTGGTATTAATCATACCGCCATCACCATAACCACCAAGAATCTTCGTAGGATAGAATGAGGTTGTAGAAGCATCACCCATACTACCGGCTTTCTTTCCTTGATACTCAGCACCCTGACCCTGGGCGCAGTCTTCCATCACAAACAGATTATGCTTCTTCGCAATAGCAAGCAGCGGCCCCATATCCACGCATTGACCAAACAGATGCACAGGGAGAATAGCCTTAGTCTTGGGTGTAATGGCAGCCTCTAGTTTGGTGACATCCATCAAATAGGTCTCAGGATTAATGTCAACAAAAACTGGGGTTGCACCTGCAGTTACAATAGCAGAAACAGTAGGAATTGCAGTATTTGACACCGTTATGACCTCATCACCAGTTTTTATGCCAAGGGCCTTTAGTGCCAACCAAATTGCGTTGGTACCATTATCACAACCTACACCAAATTTTGTGCCGATATAATCGGAATAGGCTCTTTCAAAATCTTTACCTTTTTGACCCAATATCAGAGTACCAGACTCAAATACGTCAGTGACTGCTTTTAAAATTTCATCTTTGGTCTCCTCATACTCCTTGAGGTAAGCCCAAACGGTAATCTTTTTTTCCATATTATAATTATTTAATATTATTAAAAATCATTTGTTTAACCTTGGCATCAGAAAGCATTGCCTGATATGCCTTTTCAAAATTTCCAGACTTTAGTGTCTGTAAAATTTCAGCGAGATATATCTCAAAATTGTTTCCTGCTGGAGTCTTTACTATTGATGTCTCATTCAAATGATTCACCACCAGTTCGTTCTCCATCGTATCAGGGATAGTGAAGATACGATTCACAGTCACATTTGTGCGGTTGCCCATCAAGAATACCTGATTGATATACTCTGTATTGAAACCAAAATGGCCAATCATTGATTTGCCACCCGCATACTGCATCAATAAGCTATACTCAATATCCAATCCATCCTCTTGACGCTCATTAACCACACAGGATACATTCTCTGGCTCATTCCCCAAGAAATATCTTGCAATAGAAACTGCATAAGGTGCAGTATCCATAATTGCGCCTCCTCCTAATGATTTTTGGTAACGGAAGTTCTCAGGCTTGAAAGGAGGCATTGTGAAATGAACTGTCAGCATCTTGGGCGCATCACCATTGCTAGCATAAATTTGCTTAATAGTTTCCAGTTGCGGGTGAACAAGATATACAGTGGACTCACCTACCAGCAGTTTCTTGGATTTTGCTAGTGCTACGAGTTCCTGTGCTTCTTGGAAAGTAGCTGTAGCAGGTTTATCAACTATGGTGTTAAAACCGGCTTCAAGCGATTTCTTAGCGTATGAAACATGAGTACTGTTCACCGTAGAGACATACACAAAATCACCCTTGAAATGAGATAGACCTTCATCGTAACTATCATAACAGGTTACTGGTAAACCACACTTCTTATAGTCTTCATCCCAAGGCTGACCTTCATATTTAGCTATTGTCACCTCTGTAAAGCCAGCCTTTGCGAGGATTGGCAATATTCTTCCTTTTACAAGGTTCGAATAGCCTAAAAACATGATTGATGCCATACTCTACTACTCTTTAATCAATGAAACTAATGGCAGAAATAATACTACGAGCCTCAATATTGAACATACCATAACGCATGAACTCCTTCATCTGAGCGAGAGTCATCCACGTGTAATTATATGGCAGATCTACTTTCTTATCAGCAGGTATCTCAACAATCATATTGCGATTCTGAATCATATAGAAACGACCGCCTTCTTCTGACTGTAATGAATCATACATCACATTGGCATCTTTGGCCAGAACTTCATCAAATAGGAACGGACGCTTTTCACTGTTCTTCACGAACTCATAGTTTGAGCAGGAAACAGTGGGTGATAATTCAATAATATCAATATTGCCAGGTTCCACCTTTGCCTGAACAAGGAAATGAAGCACGCCATTAATCTCCTGACATACGAACGCTAACAATCCAATATTTGGATCTTTCAAAAGCGGCTGCATCCAGTGAGTTACTTCTCGAGTTCCGGCTGTTACTTTGACGCCAATCACAGAGAAATAACGGGCATCGCTCTCAACTGCCATCTTATTAATGTGCCAGCCATCAAGTTTGCATAAAGGCTTGCGTGTCACCTCGATCTCCCACTGGGTTTTCTGTTTGGTGTACCATGAAAGGAGATTGTCAATAGTGAAAAGGCTATCCTTACTTACAAATGACTTGAGGAACTTCTTTCCATTATTAGAAAGCTTATATCTTAAGTCAAACAAGTCAAATGGTTGGAGACCATTGATAACTTCGTCCTCAATGAGCGGAATGGTGGATAACACGGAACGAGTATCCATATTGAGCACATTATCCTCACGAAGTAAAGCCTTCAACTCACCGAGTGTCAACCAACAGAACTCATCAGGCAATTCAATATCCTCATTAATTTCAATGACAATATTCCTGTTACGTTTCTGATAGAAACGGCCTCCCTGTTCAGTCTGGAGATGGTCGGTCAGAATTTTCACCTGCTTTTCTCCGTTAAAGAACTCCAGGAATGTAGGACGTTTACCTTTGTGCACCTGAGTAAAGTTACTCTTTGTAGCCTGTAAAGAAGGAGAAATCTGCAATGTATTGATATTGCCTGGTTCCATCTTAGCCTGCATCAAGAAGTAACGAGTACCCTCATACACACGGGTAATGAAACCAAGGAAGCCTATCTCAGGCTGATTGATAATGGGCTGATCCCATTCATGGTCGCCACCAAAGTTAGTCTTCACATGAAGGCCTTCGATATGGAAGAAACGACCAGACTCATGGGAGATTCGATTTCCCTCTGCATCCAATGACCACTTCTCCATTTCGTCAAGGGGCACCTGTTCTACCTTGAACTCTTCAGGACGGCATCTTTCTGCCAGCCAAG
>JAEEGF011002554.1_pt1 | contig 17366 bp, 14 predicted proteins | sample 9134171 | NCBI WGS metagenome assembly JAEEGF01 (sample SAMN16246542, study PRJNA631951) | gut metagenome | biome: gut microbiome; feature: rumen; material: AP-attached | host: Bos | place: Iran: Karaj | collected 2018-10 | reverse complement strand
AGGCGAGTACAGAGTAGTTAAGAGCGATATATCCAAGGCTAAGATAAAGATTCTGGATCCTTCAAAATGCGTTGTCAACAACGGAGAGCCCATAAAGCTCACTAAGCGGGATATTGAAGTCAGATTTGGAAACGGAGAACCTCTTAATGAAAGCGACTATGAAATTGTCTCAGTAACCAATAACAGGTTTATCGGAACGGCTACTCTGACGATCCGGGGTACCGGAAAGGACTGCGGCGGAACAAAGACACAGACCTTCCTTATCAAGGCTCACAGCATAAACAAGCAGGATTAGTGCCACACCGAGGCATCATAACACTTTTTCCTAATGGGAAGGGACCGGTTTTATACCGGTCCTTTCTCCATGATTGAAAGAATTGCGCTAAACGTGTAGAATATTAAGTAATAATGCGCATTTTTAAGGCAACGGCAGCAGATCAAGCATCCAAGGAAGACTTGCGGTATGAAACTACTTAGCGTGATAGTGCCCTGCTACAACGAGCAGGAGAATATTTTTGATTTCTATAAAGAGCTCATGAAGAATGAGGCGTTCTTTAAGTCCGCTGATGTTGAGTTGGAGCTTATTTTCGTGGATGACGGCTCCACCGACGAGACTGCCCGGAGGGTAAAAGAGCTTGCCGCCGGAGATGGGAGAGTCCACCTGGTCAGCTTTTCCAAGAACTTTGGCAAAGAAGCGGGAATGTATGCGGGGCTCAAAAAAGCCGCGGGCGACTATGTTGCCATCATGGACTGCGATCTTCAGGATCCGCCGTCTCTTCTGCCTGATATGTACAGGGCCGTGACCGAAGAGGGCTACGATTCTGTCGCCACCAGAAGGGTCAACAGAAAGGGAGAACCGCCCATAAGATCCTTTTTTGCCAGGGCCTTCTACAGGATAATCAACAAGATGACCAAGACCGAGATCGTGGACGGAGCCAGGGACTACAGGCTCATGAACAGGAAGTTTGTGGACGCCGTCCTGTCCATGGAGGAGTACAACCGCTTCTCCAAGGGAATCTTCGGCTGGGTCGGCTTTAAGAATAAATGGCTTGAATTTGAGAATGTGGAGAGGAAGAAGGGCGAGACCAAGTGGTCCTTCTGGAAGCTCTTTGCCTACGCGATCGACGGTATCATGGCTTTTTCGACGACGCCGCTGGCCATGGCCTCCTTCCTTGGCGTCTTCTTCTGCCTTGTGGCCTTCATATTTATTGTGGTGATCATTATAAGACAGTGGACCGTGGGAGATCCCAACAATACGGTAGGATGGGCATCCATGGCCTGTATCATCCTGTTTGTCAGCGGGGTGCAGCTCTTTAGCCTTGGAATTGTGGGCCAGTACCTGTCCAAGACCTATCTGGAAGTTAAGAAGCGTCCCCTGTACATAATCAAAGAGGAGTTGTAATGGTCAGTATCGTTGTACCTGTCCACAACGCGGCGGGATTTATTGCAGATACAATAAAGATGGTCTGTGAGCAGACCTATAAGGACTGGGAGCTGATCCTGGTGGACGACGCGTCAACCGATAACAGCGTGGCGATCATCGAAGAGATGATAAAGACCCACAAAAAGAGGATCAGGCTGATCAAGAAGCAGACAAACGAAGGCGCCGCAGAGGCCCGCAATACCGGTATCGACGCCACTTCCGGCAAGTATATAGCTTTTTTGGATGCAGATGATATCTGGGCAAAAGAGAAGCTGGAAAAGCAGGTTGCGTTCATGGAGAAGACCGGAGCCGAGTTTTCTTTTCACTCCTATGAGTTCGGCGATGAGAACGCCAACCCCACAGGGAAGGTGGTCCATGTGCCAAAAGAGCTAAGATACAGACAGGCTCTGTCAAGAACCGTGATTTTCACATCAACTGTTATGTTTGATGCGGAGAACATCGATATGGGCATCATTCACATGCCCAAGGTGCCAAGCGAGGACACAGCCACCTGGTGGCGGATCTTAAAGAGCGGATATGTGGCCTATGGCCTTGATGAGAATCTCACGATATACAGGAGACCCAAAAAGTCTCTTTCTTCCAACAAGCTGGAAGCTATATCAAGGATATGGTTCCTCTATAGGAATATAGCGGACCTGTCCGTACCTGAATCACTATTCTATTTTGGAGGATGGGCTGTCAGAGCAACACTTCGTCGCATCTGATGTCCCAAAGGGGAGAGTATGAAACAACGAGAATCAAAAAAGAGGTTGATGGTCCTGCTGATGGGCTTTATAGGGCTTTGCATGCAGACGGCTGTATACGCCTGGTTTTGGTTTAATGTTTACTATCCTATAGTTTCCAGTCCCCGCGTCAGCCGGGACGGTTACGCACTTGGAAGCGGACTTAAGCTGTATTTCCGTGGACATCTGCTGATCCTGGGCATCTATTTCATTCTGCTGCTGTTCTTTTCCAACACCTATGGCGGCCTGAAGATCGGTTATCTTCGCCCTATGGACGTTTTCTTTTCCCAGATCTTTGCGCTTTTCATGGTGAACTTTATCTCATATTTCCAGATTTCGCTCTTAAACAACTGGCTGGTCAGGGTTCTTCCGATAGTCGAGATCTTTGTGATTCAGCTGGCGATAGCCTTTGTGTGGGCATACATAACAAACGCTATCTATATGGCGATATTCCCGCCAAGGGAGCTCCTTCTCATCAGCGGCGTGTATCCTGCGGACGATATTGAGAGGAAGTTCAGCACCAGAAAAGACAAGTATCACATCGCCAAGAAGATGAATATCTCCGAGGGAATCGATGCCGTTTATAAGGAGTGCCTCGGCGCCTACGACGGAGTTGTTATCTGGGATGTTCCGAGTCAGTTCAGGAACGGACTTGTGAAGTACTGCTACGGAAGGAACATAAGAGTCTATGTAATGCCTAAGATAACAGATGTTCTTTTAAAAGGATCTTCACAGCTTCACCTGTTTGATACGCCGGTACTTCTCCTTAGAGAGTATTCCATCAAGATCGAGCAGAGGGCTATCAAGAGACTCTTTGACATTGTATTATCTCTTTTACTCATTGTGATCACATCGCCTATAATGCTGATCACGGCTATCATAATCAAATGCTATGACAAGGGCCCGGTGCTCTACAAGCAGATCAGATGCACACAGGACTGCAAGCAGTTCAAGATCATGAAGTTCAGGAGCATGAAGGTTGACGCGGAGAAGGACGGCGTTGCAAGGCTGGCCGCAAAGAACGACTCCAGGATCACGCCTATCGGAAAGTTTATCAGGTCCTGCAGGATCGATGAGCTTCCCCAGCTCTTTAACATTCTGGCGGGGGATATGTCCTTCATAGGCCCAAGACCGGAAAGGCCCGAGATCATCGAGCAGTACCTTCAGGAAATGCCTGAGTTTGCCTTCAGAATGAAGGTTAAGGCCGGGCTTGCAGGCTATGCCCAGGTATACGGCAAGTACAACACGACGCCCTATGACAAGCTTAAGCTTGATCTTACATATATCGAGAATTACTCTGTCTGGCTGGATATCAAGCTGATGCTTCTGACGGTCAAGATACTCTTTACTCCGGACAGCACCGAGGGAGTGTCTGAGAATCAGATCACAGCCAGCAGGAATGCAGAGGTCACAAAGGATGGCAGCACAGAGACTACAGATACTGATATCAGCGGTAAATAAGGATCCGGAAGAGCTTCTTAAGTCAATGAACCTGGAGAGCGACGCGGTTTTGGTGAACCAGCTCATCGGGAAAGAGGCCCCGGGGTGGCTTCTTGAGTCGGACCAGGTAATGGACTTTGACACCTTCTCCGCGATGGTACTTAACCGCAGGGAGAAGGGCGTGGGACTGTCCAGAAACACAGCTCTTCGCTACGCGGACCGCGAGATAATTCAGTTTTCTGATGATGACATTGTCTATGACGAGGGCTATGGAGACAGGATATTGTCGGAGTTTGACGCTCACCCTGAGGCAGATATCCTGCTTTTTAATGTCAAAGCCCAGGAGGGCAGAGAGACCTACTGGAACAAGGATTTTGCGAAGGTTTCCTGGCTCAACTACGGAAGATACCCGGCCTATGCGATCTGCGCGAGGCGGGAGAAGCTTGTTGGCAGCGGCGTAAAGTACTCACATATGTTTGGAGGGGGAGCCCCTTACATGAACGGGGAGGACTCCCTGTTTTTGCATGACTGCCTGAAGGCGGGGCTGAAAATCTACAGGACGCCCGTGAGCCTTGGAAAAGAGAAAACCAGTGAATCCACCTGGTTTAAGGGATATACTGAGAAGTTTTTCTTTGACAGAGGGGTCCTCTACCACTTCCTTTATGGGAAGATGGCCTTTTTGTGGGGGTTCAGGTTCCTTTTCAAAAACAGGAAAACGATGTGCAAAGAGCTTGGGCTTTTTAAGTGCTACGGGATACTTATGAAGGGCGTTGCCCATGGGAGTCTCGTATGAAGAAACCTTTTTTTACAATCATTGTAGTTACATATAATGCCGGAGACAGGCTTCTTCGCACGGTTGAGAGCGTCTGCCGCCAGTCCTTCAGGGATTATTGCATTTTCATCAAGGACGGAATGTCCACAGACGGGTCAATAGATGCGCTGAAGAAGGCCTTTGATGTCGGAGAGGCTAAAGAGTATGGGCAGAAGCAGATAGCTCTTTTGGAGAGCTGTGACAACGGCATTTACCACGCCATGAATATAGCTGCTTCCTATGTGGAGGAGCGGGTGAAGGAAGAAAGAGCCCTTGAAGGGGATTTGGACAAGGAAGAAGGAAGGCTCCTGAAGGCAGGTGAGAGCCCGTCATATATCTTTTTCCTGAACTGCGGCGATTACTTCAGGGACAGCGAAGTTCTGAAGAATGTTCATGACATTATAACGGAGAGAAATGAGAAGGAAGGGACCACCCTTCCTGCCATATATTATGGGGATATATTTGACTGCTCGGCGGGAGCCAGGGTGGCATCGAATCCTCAGATTGACGATTACGGCTGTTATCGAAATGTGCCGTCGCATCAGGCCTGCTTTTACGATGAGAGGCTTATCTACAGGAATCCCTTTGATCTGAAGTACAAGGTCAGGGCGGACTACGAGCAGTTTTTGAGGTGCTTCTATAAAGAGAAGGCGGACACGGTCTATATGCCGCTGGTTATAGCGGATTATGAGGGCGGCGGATTCTCAGACAAGAATCTGAAACTGTCCGAGGAGGAGCGAAAGGACATCATCAGGATGTACCTGCCTGCTTCAAAGATCAGGAAATACGACCTTTTGAGGGTTGTGACGCTGGCGCCTTTAAGGACCGCCATATCTTCGAACAAGATTACGGCAAAGGCCTATAATGCCATGAAGGATGCGGTCTATTCACTGAAGCGAAGGAAGAAATAAGGAGAAACAGGTATTGAGAGTTCTTTGGCTTTGTAACATAATGCTCCCTGCCTATGCAAAGGCCCACAATCTGGAGTATTCCTTCAGGGAGGGCTGGCTGTCAGGGTGCCTGACGAGAATAACAGAGGGCAAGAAAGAGGATGAGCCCATTGAACTGGGGGTGTGCTTTCCGGCTGAGGGAGATATTGCATCCTCCAAAGAGACCATAGACGGTGTGACCTACTATGGCTTTAAAGAGGACCTTGCTCATCCCGAGAACTATGACGGGACGGTGGAGAACAGGTTCCACGTGATACTTGATGACTTTAAGCCTGATATTGTCCATGTCTTCGGAACTGAGTTTCCTCATTCACTGGCCATGATCAGGGCTTTTGGCGAGCCTTCTAAGGTGCTTCTGGGAATACAGGGCGTATGCGGCGCGATCGCAAGAGAATATATGGCAGGCATCCCCGAGGAGGTGCAGAGATCAGCTACTTTCCGTGACAGGATAAAGGAAGACTCTCTCCTGCAGCAGCAGGAGAAGTTCAAAAACAGGGCTGAGTACGAGAGAGAGGCCATCATGCTGACGGGCAACATCACCGGCAGAACGGCCTTTGACAAAGAAGAGACGGCGGCCATTAACCCGAACGCCAGATATTTTGAGATGAACGAGACCATGCGCTCATGCTTCTACATGGGCAAGTGGACGCAGGCCAAGACCGAGCCACACAGCATCTTTTTATCCCAGGGGGATTATCCGCTGAAGGGCTTCCACTTTGTACTGCAGGCAATGCCTGCGGTATTGGAGAAGTATCCGGATGCCCACATCTATGTGGCGGGCAACAATATAATCGGCAAGGGAAGGCGCGGAACGCCGTATTTCCTTCGGGCCAGCGCTTACGGCAAGTATTTAAAGAGTCTTATTTCCAAATATAAGCTCAAGAAAAAGGTGACCATGGTCGGAATGCAGGACGACCAGGGAATGAAGGAGCAGTTCTTGAAGGCGAGCCTGTTTATTTGTCCTTCAATCGTTGAAAACTCCCCTAATTCACTGGGAGAGGCGATGCTTCTCGGAGTTCCCGTGGTGGCTGCGAGGTGCGGCGGAATACCAAGCATGATAAATGAGAACAAGGACGGACTTTTGTTTGAAAAGGGAGATCCGGAGGACCTTGCCAGGGCGATACTGCAGATGTGGGACGAGCCGGTGATCTCGGCTGTATATGGCGACAACGCCAGTATCCACGCCAGGGTAACCCACAATCCGGATACCAATTACAAGCGGCTCATGGAGATATACAAGACAATAATGAACGGGTAGAGGGACAGATCTTTGAAGATTACCTTTGTGTCCAATTACATAAACCACCACCAGCTTCCCTTCTGCAGGGCTATGGCACAGTACGGCCATGGGCTTGAGTTCTTTTTCATCCAGGTTATGCCGATGGAGGAAAAGAGAGTCAGCATGGGCTGGGCTGTTGATGAGAAGGCCCTTGATTTCGTGGTGCTATACTACGAGGAAAAGGAGCGGGCCGAGAGGCTCATTATGGAAAGCGATGCGGTGCTCTTTGGATGGACCGAGGGGCAGATAGAGGACATTGAGGAAAAGAGACTGTCCTCGGGGAAGTTGTCTTTCAGGGTGAGCGAGCGGATCTACCGCGAGGGACAGTGGAAGTTTTTGAGCCCCAGAGGGCTCATGCACAAGTATAAAGAGCATTTTGTTTACAGGAACAGCCCGGTGTATCTTCTGTGTACCGGAGCTTATGTGGCTTCAGATTTTCATCTTATCGAGAGTTATCCCGGGAAGATGCTGAAGTGGGGGTATTTTCCAGATGCGGGCGGTGGCAATACGGACGGCGCTGAGAGTGTTGATGCCGATGGCGAGGTTTCAAGGTCTGTGGATGGCGTTGCTGCAAGCTCTGCTGATGGCAGGTTGAAGCTCCTTTGGGCCGGGAGGCTTATCGATCTCAAACACCCTGAGTATGCAGTGAAGGTTGCCAAGGCTCTTAAAGATGAGGGCCGGGATTTTGAAGTTGAGATAATCGGAGACGGACCGCTGAAAGAGAGACTGTCGGATATGGTCGGCACGTTGGAGCTGGGCTCCTGCGTGAAGCTCTCAGGAGGAAAGAAACCTGCAGAGGTGCTTGAAGCCATGAGAGAGGCGGAGGTATTTCTTTTCACCAGCAACTATCTGGAGGGCTGGGGCGCTGTGGTGAATGAAGCCATGCAGTGTGGCTGCGCAGTTGTGGCGTCAGCTGAAGCCGGTTCAGTACCGTTCCTCATAAGGGATGGATACAATGGGCTGGTTTATAATGATGGAGATTACAAAGAGTTTGAGGCTAAGGTCAGAGCTCTTTTTGATAACAGAGAGATGGTTTCGGAGCTGGCGGTACGGGCCTCCGAGACGATAAATAACGTATGGAATGCCAGAAAGGCTGCCGCGGAGCTTATAAGATTCTGCGGCGAGCAGCTGGAGGGAAAGGATCCTCAGCCGGCGGCAGAGGGGCCTGTGAGCCGGGCGGAGATTCTGAAGGCGCCGGGATTCAAGAGGACACTGGAAGAGAAAAATCATCTGGAGTAAGCAGTTGGAGGTATAGATGCCTGATAAGAAGAATAAAATATCGGTAGTTATTCCTGCCTACAACATAGAGGACCTGCTGGAAAAGTGCGTTGATTCCGTGGCTGCTCAGGACTATCCTGTGGAGCTTTTGGAGATAATCGTGGTGGACGACGGTTCAACGGACGGCACCGGGAAAAAGGCAGATCTCCTGGCAGAGAAGTATACCAATGTCTCTGTCATACATAAGATGAACGGCGGATCAAGCAGTGCGAGGAATGTGGGTATAGAAGCTGCGACGGGGGACTATCTCGGTTTTGTCGATAGCGATGATTTCATATCGCCTGAAATGTATAGCCTCCTCATGGATGCTGCGCTGAGAAACGACGCGGATATGGTTCAGATATCCAGGGACGAGATCGCAGAGAACGGGGAGAGGCTTCCTGATGTGGTCACTCCGCCTGAAGGTGAAGTGGTTATATCCACTGAGGAGCATCTTAGGACTTTACTGATGCATACAGGTGATGCCTCGTTCTGTACTAAACTCACGAAGAAAGCTCTTTTTACTGAGGATATGCGCTTTCCGGAGGGAGAACTCAATGAGGACTTCTATCTGATGATACATATGCTGGAGAAGGCCAATCGTCTGGTGATACTGCCAAACCAGTGCTACCATGTGTTCTACAGAACCGGAAGCAATTCGAGAAAGAAAGAGGAGGACAGGGATTATTTTCCGCCTGTCTTTACGGATATAGTCAGGAATGCGGATGTGGCTCTTGAGCTGGTTAAAAAGAGCCATCCGCAGCTTTTGGAGGTGGCTGAGAGGTTTGGTTTCGTTCAGAGGCTGGACTATCTACTCCACATTCCGATCTCAAAGATGTCTAAGGACAACAGCTTTTATATGGCAGTTGTCGATAATATCAGGAAAAACCGCAGCAAAATCAGGGGGAACAGATATCTTACTTCCAAGCAGAAGCTTTATCTGTGGCTGCTGTCCATCGCCCCGAGATTTCTAAGGACGACTCATGCCAGACTCAAAGGACTTTAATTCAGTCAAAAAGTACATATTCTGCCTTATCTATGTGGCGGCTCTGATTCTTAGTATTTTCTACGGTGTTCAGAAGCAGGGATTCCATGAGGACGAGTACTATACCTATTATTCGACAAACAGGAGTATAGGTCTCTTCCAGCCGGACAGGGAGTGGCAGGACTCGCAGTCAGTTCTTGACGAATTTGTCGTTAAGAAGGGCGAGGGCTTTAACTACAGGCTGGTCAAGCTGGTTCAGGGCTGGGATGTGCACCCGCCTGTTTACTATTTTATCTTTCATACCTTCTGTTCGCTTGTACCGGGAGTGTTTACCAAGTGGACAGGGATCATAACAAATCTCATTGCTTTTACAATAGCATTTGTTTTCTTATGTCTTCTGATGGAACGTCTGAAGGTATCATTTTGGGTGGAGCTTCTGACGCTGGTGTTCTGGGCGTTTAATCCCCAGACGGTCTCTGCCAACATCTTCATCAGAATGTATGCCTGGCTCGGTGCCGCCATCATGGCCTGCGCATATTTCCATGTAAGACTCCTTCAGGATTACGACGATCTGAGCCTTGACCTTAAGGAACTGTTAAAAAAGGGCCTTATTCCAATCATGGTGGTTTCTTATCTTGGCTTCCTGATCCAATACTTTTACATTTTCTTTTTCTTCTGCATTGGCGTTGCTACGGCAGTAGCTATCGTTTTTGGAAGAAAAGATATCAAGGGCGGCTTTATGTACGTTGGAAGCTGCGCGCTGTCCCTGGGGCTGGCGGTCATCAGCTATCCGCCATGTCTTTCCCATCTGTTTGGCGGCTACAGGGGAAGCGACGCATCAGGGAGCTTTTTGGATTTTGGAAACACCTGGATGCGCCTGTCTTTCTTTACGGGATTGTTCAATGATTTCGTGTTCGGCGGCGCTTTGATAGCCATAGTTCTGCTTATTTTCCTGGGTTCCCTGGTAAAGCTGACAATGAAAAGGCCTGCTTCTGCGACTTCCTCAAAAAATGTGACAAAGAGAACCGTCCCCGTTGTCACGCAAAATGTGACAAAGAGAACCGTCCCCGTTGTCCCAATTATTGCGTTGGCGGTGGGAGCGATTGGGTACTTTCTGCTTGCGTCAAAGACGGCGCTTCTAGTAGGGGCTGCCTCGAACCGCTATGAGATGCCGATATATGCGCTTTTGATATTTTTGATCTTCCTGGATGCCGGATACATCCTGGAGTCCATAGGTGGTACAAAGATCCTGACATTCGCCTTTTCTGCAGTGTGCATCGCACTTCTCCTCAAAGGCCACGTCGCGGACCATCGTGTCCTCTTCCTCTACCCGGAGGACAAAGAGAAGATAGAGTACGCTGCATCAAACAGCGCCGAAGTAGCAGTTGTCATGTTCAACCCGGCAACACCCCAGAATGTCTGGCGCCTGACCGACGAACTCCTGCAGTACCCGCAGGTCTTCTATATGGACGAAGAGAATACCTCGCCCCTAACTGAACCAACCATCACCTCAGCATCTAAGATCATCCTCTACGCCGCAGATGACGATCTGCAGAACGAAGCCTTTGACAACCTGCTGCAGAGCTGCCCTTCAGTCACCACAATGTCTGAGATTTTCACTGAAGATATGTGGACGACCTACGAGGTGAAATAATATTATGGTTTTCGGCTTAAGGTGCTTGTTCGTTTTGAAGTTTTAATCCGCATGTAGGGTGAAATAGTGGCAAATAGAGTCATGGATAACATTTTGACGAAATTGCGTCAAGCATTTACTGCTGAATACGACGCTTGAAGATTCCAGCAGTAGGCCTTATTTTTTCCTACTGCCTATATTGTGAAAATGCGTTTTTGTGAGTAGCATCGCCTGGTATCGGAAGTGCTTTTTAATAATCTTACGCATTACCTTACTTCTGGAATTTACATTTCTGGGTGTGAGCAGTAGGCGAAGCTATAATTGACAAGCAACTTGCGGAATTGTTTCTTGAATAGAAACAATAATCGGCGCGACCCTACTAACAAAACTAAAAAAACGGTAATAAAGCAGTAGTTAAAAATTAACCATACTGCTGAATATGCGGAAGACTGATGACAGCCGTAAAATGTGTTCGCAATATAGATAACTTGTTATCAAAGATAAAATGCACCGCGCATGGCATCATTCCCAGGCAAAATCGAGTTGGATGGCGCCGCCAGCCAACAACCCTTTGTCAATCAAGCAATGGCTAGTCACACATCCCCGCAACTTTGACCTTTACGGCGGTTTATTATATAATTTATTGGTTAAAGATTAACTCTACGCGAGCTAAAATGGAGAATACTATGGAAAGATCAATGTTAGACAACAAGACAATCCTGATCACGGGAGGTACAGGTTCCTTCGGCCACAGCTTTACGCAGTACGTGCTGGAACACTACAATCCCAAGAAGCTGATCATTTACTCAAGAGACGAATACAAGCAGTTCACCATGTCCAATGAGAAGATCTACAGGGACAACGCAGACAAGATGCGTTTCTTCATCGGTGACGTAAGGGACGGCGCAAGACTTGAGAGAGCCTGTGAGAACGTGGATTACATCGTTCATGCCGCAGCTCTGAAGCAGGTTCCCGCCTGTGAGTACAACCCGGACGAGGCAATAAAGACCAATATCAACGGCGCTCAGAACGTAATCAATGCAGCGCTTAATACAGGAGTAACAAGGGTTGTTGCCCTTTCTACTGACAAGGCAGTTAATCCGGTGAACCTCTATGGCGCAACCAAGATGGTGTCTGACAAGCTCTTCATCGCAGCTAATGCCTACGCAGGCGCCAAGGACATCAACTTCTCGATCGTGCGCTACGGCAACGTGGCCGGCAGCCGCGGCTCCATCATCCCGTTCTTCAAGAGTCTCATCGAGAAGGGTGAAAAAGAGCTCCCGATCACCGACTATCGTATGACAAGATTCTGGATCAGCCTTCCCGAAGGCGTTGAGCTGGTACTTAAAGCCCTCAAGGAGTCCAACGGAGGCGAGACCTTCATTAGCAAGATCCCTTCCTTCAACGTAAAGGACCTTGCAGAGGCTATGTGCCCCGGCATCAAGACCGTGGAAGTCGGCATCAGACCAGGCGAGAAGCTGGACGAGATTATGGTTACCACTGAGGATGCGCCTTTCACCTACGAATTCGACAAGCACTTTATCGTATATCCCCAGGTGATATTCAACGAGAGGCAGGCTCCGGATCCGTCAGGCAAGAAGGTTCCGGACGGATTCTACTACAGCTCAGGCAACAACACCGAATGGATGAGTGTAGAGGATATCAGAAACAGACTCGGAGAAGCAGTAGATCACTGAGGATGCGCCTGATGCGGCGTTTCCCAATTAAAGAGCCACCTGTAATGACGGATTTAAAGTAAGGCAAAAGAGCCTGTGCCGCCGCTATGGGTGGCTCGAAAATAATAAGGACGAATTTCTTTGCGGAGGATCAACTTGAAGCTTAGCGTGATCGTGCCGGTTTACAACATGGCTGAGGGTGAGAAGCTTACGTACTGTCTAGACAGTCTCGTTTCCCAGAGCCTTAAAAGCGGCGAATATGAGATAATTGCTGTGGATGACTGTTCCACTGACAATTCATATGAGATTTTAAAGAGCTATCAGGACAAGTACCCTGACAGATTCATTGCCCTGCACTCTGAGGTGAACCTCCACCAGGGCGGTGCCAAGAACATCGGCCTGGCAATTGCAAAGGGCGAGTGGCTGGGTTTCATTGATGCAGACGACTGGATCGTGCCCGACTACTACGAGCGGCTCATCGGAAAGGCCGAGGAGACCGGCGCCGACATGGTGGGCTGCGACTACTGCCTGACAGGCGAGCACAGTTTCAAAGTGGGTCAGATCGTTCACAACAACAACAAGGAGCAGACCGGCGTCCTCGACAGAGAGAAGTATAAAAAGCTCATGATCGAGACCGGAAGCCTTGTGGTCAAGGTCTACAAAAGGCAGATCATCGTGGGCGACTACGAGCCGGGAACTAAAGATAAGCTCGACATCTTTCCTGAGAACATCTTCTACGAAGACAATGCAGTAAGCAACACCTGGATGATCAGGTCCAAACATTTCGAATATATTGAGGAGCCGCTGTACTTTTACTATCAGCATGATTCCTCGACAGTACACAGTATCTCAAGGAAAAACCTTGAGGACAGAATGGTTGCAGGCAGGCTTCTCGTGAGCAGTGCCAAAGAAAACGGCTACTACGAGGACTATCTGCCTGAGATAGAATTTCAATACACGGTGTTATTTTATATAAACACCCTGTTCTCGGCCATGCCCAAAAGGTTCAAGGTCAAGGACTGCTACAGTTTTACAAAAGCCCTGGGGAAAGAAATGAAGGCTACATTCCCGGATTTTCAGAACAACCCCTACTACCGGGAGAAGATACATCCCGAAGAAAAAAAGCTTGTCGGCTTTCAGATGAAATCACACCTGTTCTTTTACATTTACTACAGGCTCCTGTGGTTCTACAGGGACCGTAGGAGCGGGAAAAAGAGCTGACGACGGAAGGAACAGATTTATAAGATGCGAAAGATATACAGCAAACTGAAGGTGCTTCTGGACAGGAAGCAGAAAACCCAGATGGTGGGCATAGTGGTACTGATGCTGATAGGAGGCGTACTTGAGTCCCTCGGTATCGCCATGATCGCCCCTGTCATGCAGGTTGTCATCGACCCGCAGCAGGTGGAGGACAGCCGCATTCTGTCGGGCATTTACAACTTGTTTAATCTTCAGTCCACAACCCAGCTGGCGGCACTCATCATGGTGTCCCTGATCCTGGTATTCGTTATAAAGAACATCTTCCTGTACTTTATGAACGTCGTTCAGCTTCGTTTTGTCTACACCAATCAGTTCGCGACATCCCGCCGCATGATGATCAACTTCATGCAAAGGCCATACGAATATTACCTGAACGCTGACACGACTGTTATCCAGAGGAACATCACTTCGGACGTAAACAATCTCTACGCACTGATCCTCAGCTGTCTGCAGCTCATAAGTGAGATCATCGTTTTCGTATGTCTTGTGGCTATACTTCTTAGCCAGGACGCCAAGATGACACTGACCATCGCGACTCTTCTTGTGATAGTGCTCCTTGTAATCAAGTTCTTCATCAAGCCCGTAATGGTCAAGGCCGGAAAAGACAACCAGGACTACTACAGCGGTCTCTACAAGTGGATCTATGAATCCGTAACCGGCATAAAAGAGATCAAGGTGGCAGCCAAGGAGAACTACTTCATAAACGGATATGCAGACTGCGGCGCAGGCTATGTGAACGCAGTTCAGAAATACAATCTTTACAATTCAACGCCCAGGCTACTCATAGAGACCATCGCCATCGCAGGCATGGTGGGCTATATGCTGGCAGTAATGGCAACAGGTACAAGTCTTACATCCCTGCTTCCTCAGCTGACGGTTCTTGCAGCGGCAGCAGCAAGGCTTCTTCCATCTGCCAACAGGATCAACAACTACCTCACCAGCATCGCCTATTTCGAGCCCTTCCTGGACAACGTAAGCGATAACCTCCAGATGGAGATCCACGACGAGTCCATTTCCTACAACAGCGACGACTACAAGGTTAAGAGCAAAGTGGACAAGCTCCCTGTCGAGAATTCCATTAAGATGTAGGACATCACCTACAAGTATCCCGGAACAGACAAGCTGATCCTGGACGGTGCCGACATGGAGATACCCGTCGGAAAGAGCGTAGGTATTGTGGGAACATCAGGTGCCGGCAAGACTACTATCGTGGATGTTCTGCTGGGACTTCTTGAGCCTGAGAAAGGCCGCATCCTTGCAGACGGTGTGGATGTGAACACCAACTACAAGGGATGGCTTAAGAACATAGGATACATCCCCCAGACCATCTTTATGACAGACTCAACCATCAGAAAGAACGTGGCTTTCGGCGTTCCCGATGATGAGATAGACGACGAGAAAGTATGGCAGGCCCTCAGGGAGGCAGCTCTTGATGAATTCGTAAAAGAGCTTCCGGAGGGGCTGGACACTGAGATTGGAGAGCGTGGCATAAGGCTCTCCGGCGGACAGAGACAGAGAATAGGAATTGCCAGAGCTCTTTTTGAGGATCCGGAGGTTCTTGTTCTTGACGAAGCGACATCAGCTCTGGACAACGACACAGAGGCAGCCATCATGGATTCCATCAACAGGCTCCACGGCAAGAAGACACTTGTGATCATCGCTCACAGACTTCAGACTATAGAGAAGTGCGACATGATCTACAGCATAGGCGACGGAAAGGCGACGCTGAAACAAAACTGACAGGAGGAACACTGGGGGTAGTTATGGGAAATACTACGGACGTATCAGTCAAAAAGAGAAATCCCGGCTTTGAGCTTTTGCGCATAATCGCAATGCTCATGATACTTATGCTCCACTACAACGGCAGCTGCCGCGTGCTTTTGCAGCTTGGACTTCCGGCCACCGGTGTGAATATCTTCGCCAATGTGATCGAGTCCTTTGCCATTTCGGGAATCAATACCTATGTCCTCATCAGCGGATTCTTTTTATCAAAGAGCAGCGTGAAAGTCAGCAGGATACTAAAGCTCATCTGTCAGGTTTATTTCTACACTTTCCTGGTATCCATAGTCATGTCACTGGTTGGTGCCAACGACATTTTCAGGGGCGGATCACTGTACAGGCTGGTAGAATATCTTTTCCCTATCTCGTCAGAGCACTACTGGTTTGTGACGGCATACGTCATAATGTATGTTCTTGCGCCGGTGATGAATGCGGCAATGGAGCACCTTACGAGAAAGCAGGCCAAGATCGTGATCCTGGGAATGCTGACATGGTTCTGCTTCATTAAGAGCGTTGTGCCTGTTCTTTTCCCTACAGACAAGTTTGGCTATGACTACGGCTGGTTCATCTGCCTGTACCTCATAGCTGCGTACATAAGAAGATACGATGTGAGGCTGTTTTACTCAGCCAAGACAAGCTTGATGGTTTATGTGCTCTCTAGCCTTGCAATCGCTACAATGAGCATTTCGCTCTACTACATCAACTACAACTGGGGCGGCTTTGCTCATTTCCAGGAAGTGCCCTTTAACTACAACTTTATCCTGACACTGACGGCTTCTCTGGGACTCTTTTCCTTCTTCAGGTACTTCCATATGAGGGAGAACAGGGCGGCTGACGTGGTTCGCATCGTGGGACCGCTTACTTTTGGCGTATACCTGCTTCACATGCACGTGGAGATAAGAGAAAACTGGGTTTCATGGATATCCGGATTCATCGGCGAAGTTCCCACCTACAGCGTGCCGAAATTTGCATGGCATGCGCTGCTGACCATAATAATCGTCTTCGTGGCGGGAATTTTTGTGGATTTCATCAGAAAGATCGTCTTTGACTACGTGGGAAGGGTACTTAAGGACACCCGCCTGTTTAAAAAGATAAGGCAACTGGACGAGGACTTATGCTGACAAATCTGAGGAGTTTCTTTTACAACCTAAAGAAGTATCAGGCTCCGCTGGAGAAGTTTCTTTTTCCGGTGGTACTGCTTTTGTACCCTCTTGTCGGCGTGACCAACGGCTTTGACATTGCCGATACCACCTACAGTCTGGCCAATTACGAGTACTTTTCGGCGGTTGACCCGATGTGGGCCATATCCACGTTCCTTAGCAATATCGCAGGAAGATTTATCATGGCGCTGCCCGGGGCGGGGACCATGCTGGGAATGAACATCTACTGCAGCTTCATCATAAGCGCAGCAGCTCTTGCAGCCTACTATCTTCTGCAGAAGTGGATGCCCGGCTGGATGATCTTCATCGGCGAATTTATCGCAGAGAGTCTCTGCTGGTGCCCGAGAGTGATACTGTATAACTACCTGACCTACCTGTTCTTTACGCTGGGGCTTCTGTTTCTGCTCATCGGGATGTTTGAGTGGGAGAGGCAGACTCTTTTCCTGGCGCTTGCAGGCCTTTGCCTGGGGCTGAATGTGATGGTTAGGTTTCCTAATATCACAGAGACAGCGCTGATACTGGTGCTGTGGTTTTACGAAGCAATCACCAGGAACAGGTTTGCGGAAGCAGTTAAAAAGACCTTTATCTGCATCGGGGGCTTTGCTGTCGGTGTTATAGTTCCCCTGGCGGCCATCGCGGCAATGTACGGCGGAACCGCATATTTTCAGATGATAGGAAGCCTCTTTGGAATGACGGAAGGTGCCTCGGACTACACCGCAGGCGGCATGATCTCGTCGATCGTAAGCGCCTATCTTTCTGCGGCAAAAGACATGCTGATAATGATTCCATGCGTAGCAGCAGGCATGATAATGTTCATGCTTCTGCCGAAGCGCTACATTCTTATAAAAAAGCTCCTGTTCATCGCAGGACTGGCAGTCCTTATTAAGTACTACTTTTCAAAAGGCGTATTTACAAGAAATTATTACTACTACGACAGCTTTTTCAAGGCTGCTATGATGTTCGTGATAGT
>JAEEGF012214496.1_pt1 | contig 17373 bp, 18 predicted proteins | sample 9134171 | NCBI WGS metagenome assembly JAEEGF01 (sample SAMN16246542, study PRJNA631951) | gut metagenome | biome: gut microbiome; feature: rumen; material: AP-attached | host: Bos | place: Iran: Karaj | collected 2018-10 | reverse complement strand
CTTATGCCGACGGCACGCCGATTTGGCCTGCCACTTACCACCTCATCGGCAAGGACATTCTCACCACGCATAGCGTGTACTGGCCGACCATGCTCATGGCCCTCGACATCCCGCTCCCGCAGCACATTCTCGCCCACGGCTGGTGGCTCGTGAACGGCGGCGAAAAGATGAGCAAGTCCGCAGGCAACGTGGTGAACCCGATGGACTATATGGAAAAATACGGCATCGACGCGTTCCGCTATTTTCTCGCCCGCGAAATGGTCGTCGGTCAAGACGCGAACTTCACGCACGACGGATTCGTACGCCGCATCAACAGCGACCTCGCGAACGACCTCGGTAACGTGCTGAACCGCGTGCACCGCCTGGTGCTCAACAACTTCGAAGGCAAGCTCCCCGCAGCGACCTCCATCGGTGACGCCGAGAAGGAAGTCATCGACCTTGCGAACAAGGTAATTGCTGAAATCAAGGAAGGCCTGCCGCAGGCCCGCCTCTCGCAGTCCATCGAGACCATTATGCAGCTCGTGCGTAGCATCAACCGCTACCTCGAAGTCAAGGCTCCGTGGAAGCTCGCGAAGGACCCGGCCCTCAAGGACGAACTCGCGACCGTGCTCTACGTGTCTGCCGAAGCCGTGCGCCTCTCGCTTTGCCTGCTGTGGCCGGTGATTCCTGCCAAGGCGGAAGAAGGCCTCGCCATGATCGGCTGCAAGTTCCAGAGCGCCGACGACCTCGCCTGGGGAATCCTCAAGGGTGGCGAAACGTTCGGCGAAGGCAAGCCGCTCTTCCCGCGTATTGAAGAAGAAGTCAAGAAGCAGGAAGCTCAGCCGAAGCCCAAGCAGAACAAGCCCCTGATGGCAGCCGACGTGCCTGCCGCCATGGACATGCGCGTGGCCCAGATCAAGGAAGTGGCCGACCATCCGGACGCCACGAGTCTCTACGTGCTCAAGGTTGATGCCGGCGAAGGCGAACTCCGCACCATCTGCAGCGGCCTCAAGAACAGCTACAAGGCCGAGGAACTGAAGGACAGGAAGATTCTCCTGTTCGCGAACCTCAAGCCCAGCGCTCTCCGCGGTATCATGAGCCAGGGTATGCTCTTTGCGGGCGACCTCGACAACGAGGCCCACACTTGCCGCCTCGTTTCTGTTCCTGAAGACGCCAAGCCCGGTGACCGCGCCCTCTTCAAGGGTGTCGCTCCCAGCGAACCGCGTGAACTGAAGGTGAAGGACTTCGAGAAGATTGCGCTCTCCGTGAAGGGTGGCGCGGTGTTCTGCGACGCTCTCGCGCTTGAAGTGAACGGCAGGCCCGTGACCTGCGACGTAGCCGACGGCAACGGAGTGCACTAAGAGACCGCTCGTTCGACGTTTCGTGTATAGAACCTCCGGTTTCTCACTCGCTCTCGCCTTCGACGACTCGTTAATACGAGTCGCCTACGGCTCACAGATGTCATCCCCGCGAAGGCGGGGATCTTCCTATTCCAATTTAGAGCAATGCATTCCATCTGCGTATACCCGCATTTCGTCGTTTTTTCAAAATGCGGTTATACGCTTTGAACAAAGTGGCGGTATATTAGGGTTATGAGATTCTTCTACCTGACAATCCTTGCGATCCTTATCGCTCTCAGCGGATGCACCATGCACCCGCCTTCAGCGTCTGGGTTCATGGAAACGGCAGAACAGGGGCAAAACGACGAGAAGGTACGCGTGCTTACCGCCCGTGCCGAGAAAATCAACTTCAGCCTCTCCGGTGACGAATGGAACATTCCCATCGCCCTCGAGACCACGACCGCAACACGAAGCGGATTTGTATCGGGCTGGGGCATCCTTCCCTCACCCTACGTGACCTTCGGTTACGCCGACAAGTACTTCGGATGGCGCAGCTGGGTTTCTGCCATATGGCTCGGCATCACGGTCGGGGCCATCTGTGCCACCGGGGCTTGTTTCGAAGACGATGGCGGCGACGACTCCTATTCATACGACTACAGCGACGATGATGACGAAGTCGATCTCGTAGAACTGGATTCATTCCTAGCTGCATGGACGCAGTTGTTCAGCGGAGGGTTATCGTTCATCGAGCAACTTCCTGTCGGCGATTTCTTGCGCATTGGGTTCGAACAATACATTTGCCGCAATTTCTGGCTGAACTGGGGTACCGTCGGCGATCAGGAAGATTTCGGAAACGTGGAGGTCGGCGTGGGCGCGTACATGAGCTTCAGGGTAAATAACCACAGGGTTTCGCTGGACGCGCATTACGGGCTTCTCGACTTCAATACAAAGAAACCTCGCCTGTCCCTCGCGCTCACCTACAGCAACGTCCTTGTTTACGAATCCGCCTCGTCCATCAAGTAGGCGCAAGCGGATTTACTGCACAAGGCTCCATCAAGGCACGGCAATCTTGTAAATCTGCGGCCAGTACTTGCCCGTAACCCACAGGTACTTGCCGTCGTAGGCAATCCCGTTCAGTACATCGATATTCGGGTTGTTCCTGTATATCTCGCGACCCTTCGCAGAAAAGTCAATATACTTTTGCACCTTGCCGCTTGGCAGGTCGATAACTGCAATCAGCGCTGTCTGCCAGATGTTTGCATACAAAGTATTTCCGACTATTTCAAGTTCGTTCAGGTTCTTTACCGGCTTGCCGGCATCGGTCACGCGGATGGAACCCATCACGTAAAACCCGCCGAGAGCAATCTGCAGGAGTTCGTCGCTGCCGTTACTCATCAGGAGGGCGTTCTGCCAGTAGGTAAGGCCCCAACCCTCGGTAGGAATGCGGAACTCGCCCTTGTACTTGAACGGTTTTCGGCTATAGATGAACGCCTTCTTGGCTTTCCACGTGAGGTAGAAGATGTCTTCGCCCACGGCAATCGAGCCTTCCCCGAAATAGCGGGGAGCAAGCCTTGCGGAATCGAGAATCTTGCCAGCAAGCGTGCGGCGGTACAGGCCGGATTCCCCATACTGGCCGGTAGTTTCAATCAAGTCCTTGCCGTCAAAGAAAAGCCCCTGCGTAAAGTGGGTCGGCTCGTGCGGGATTGAATCAAGAATCGCGGGCAAGACACGCGGGGCCTCAGCGAACGCAAGCGACGAGAGGAAAATGACGATAGACGATAGACGATAGACGAAAGAGAATTTTGAAGGCATGTGCAAAAATTACTAAATTACCCGAACATGGGCGAACTCAGGACTCCAGCCAAGGTCAAGATTATCGTGGGTATCCTCGCGAAGGACGCCCCGTCGGTCGAAGCCGTGCGCGCCACATTACGCGACAAGTTCGGCGAAGAAGACCTGAACCTAGCCCCCTTCCCCTTCACGTTCACCAACTACTACGTCGAAGAAATCGGTTCAGCGCCCGTACGCGCGTTCTTCAGCTACGAGACGCTCGTGGAGCGCGAGACCATCGTCGACATAAAGCTCTGGACAAACGATATTGAACTCGAAATCGCCCGGAAGAACAACACACCCGGCCTACGCCCCGTGAACCTCGACCCGGGCTACATGACCCTCGGGCAATTCTTCCTCGCGACAACAAAAGACCAGCGCCAGCGCGTGTACATGCAGCGCGGAATCTTCGTGGAACCCACGCTATACTTCCAGGACGGGCACTTTCACGCCTTCGACTGGACCTACCGCGATTACCAGAGCGAAAAGTACATTCAATATCTAGAACAGGTGCGCGCCCGCCTCGCCTACCAAATGAGCACGGGCAAACCGTATAGAATGAGAGCAAAACAATGAAAGCCGGAATATTTACCGTAATCTTCCTCATCATCAGCAACGTGTTCATGACCACCGCATGGTACGGGAACCTCAAGCTCAAGGAAATGCACATCAGCACCGACTGGCCGCTCATCCTCGTGATTCTTGCCAGCTGGGGTGTCGCCCTCTTCGAGTACTTCTTCATGATTCCCGCGAACAACATCGGGAGCAAGATTAACGGCGGGCCATTCAACCTGATGCAGCTGAAGGTCATACAGGAGGCTATTTCGCTTACGGTCTTTACCGTCATCGCGACAACGGTCTTCAACAACGAGGCGCTGCACTGGAACCACGTCGTCGCCTTCGCGCTCATCATCGGAGCGGTATTCTTCGCTTTCCTTAAATGATTCTTGCTTCACGACATAGCTGGGCAAGGCTTGTCGCCGCAATCGCCTTCACCATCGCGTGCATGAACGTGCATGTAGATGCAAAGCAGGCACCCAAGAAAAAGCAGAAGACAACCGCAGTCAAGAGCAGTGCAAAAAAAAGCAAGCCGGCAGCAAAGACCACAGCAAAACCGGCGGATAAGGCTCCCCCGAAAGAAGCCCAGCCCGATTCCTCGGTCGTGAAGATTGATGCGAACGACCCGAAGGCATTCACCAAGGCAATCCTCCTGGACAAGCAGGGCGTAGAATTCGAGGTAGTTGGCGAAGAAAAGCAGCCCGCCCCGAAACTTGTCGTCAAGGAAAAGAAAAACGAGGACTTCTTCGATTTTTCCACGATGCTCGTCCCCATCACGCACCCGGCCCCCATCGCCTCAAAATACGGCATCCGCGACCACAGGCTACACCGCGGCGTAGACGTGAGCGTCATCAAGGACGAGCCCGTGCTGGCAGCATTCCCGGGCGTCGTGACCATGGCGAAATACAACAAGGGAGGCTACGGACATTACGTTATCGTGGACCACGAAAACGGGTTACAGACGCTTTACGGGCACCTCTCCGAAAGGCTCGTGAAAATCGGGGAACGCGTGTACCCGGGCGATATCGTGGGGCTAGCAGGCAACTCCGGGCGTTCTTCGGGAGCGCACCTGCATTTCGAAATCCATTACGGAGAAATTAACATCGACCCGGAAACCATCGTCGACTTCCCGAACTGGGACCTGAAACCCGGCGTCGAGAAAGTTTCCAAGAAATCCATTGTACGCGCACACTACAACATGCAGCGCAAGCTCAAGAAAGAAGGCACGTACGTGGTGAAAAAGGGCGACACGCAGGGGAAAGTCGCCAAATGGTTCAACATCTCGATAGAAGCGCTCTGCCGTATAAACAACCTAAAGCCGGGTGCTCCGCTCAAGGCCGGCCAGAAGCTACACGGAAGCAAGTGACACGAAAGCCCGCTTCAGCTCCCTTGCAGCCGTCTCCGGGTCAGCGGCCTTCATAATCGCAGAAACCGCGCAGATGCCTGCAATGCCCGAACCCTTCAGCACAAAGATGTTGTCCTTGTTGAGCCCGCCAATCGCATTCACCGGAATGGGAACCGCCTTCACGACATCCTTCAGGGTTTCCACCGGAGTAATGACAGTCTTTACGTGAGTCGTCGTGGGGTAAATTGCACCACAGCCCAAGTAATCCGCACCCTGCTCATAAGCCTCGAGCGCCTGCGGAACAGTCTTGGCCGTAACGCCAATGATTTTATCGGGCCCAAGAATACGTCGGGCATCGCACGCAGGCATATCGCTCTGCCCCACGTGAACACCCTCCGCACCGATTGCAAGTGCCACATCTACGCGGTCGTCAATAATCAGCGGGATTCCATAGCGAGCGGTAATCTCATGCGTCGCATTTGCCAACTGCATATATTCGCGAGTGGACTTATCTTTTTCGCGCAACTGGATAATTGTCGCACCGCCCTTGCAGGCGGCCTCCACCACCGGCAAAAAGCGATCTTCGGGCACACACGTGCTGTCGGTGATAAAATAAAGTTTCATGTCAAGTTTTTTCATGCCTTTAAAGATAGCAAAAGATGGCCTTTTCCTGTGATTTTCGTTAAATTTCGTCAGATATTCAAAAATATTTTTGTTTACAGGGCTCTAAAAAAGTTATCTTTTTATTGAAATAGTTCCGCTTTTGCAGAGGACGTGTTTCTATGTATACGGATAGGCAAAACAAGCGCAAACGTGGGTTTACGCTCATTGAAATCATGGTGGTCATCTCCATTATGGGTATTCTCGCCGCAGTTGCCGTGCCGAGCGTATTCGGAATCGTCGAACGTTCAAAAGAAAAGATTGACCTGCTGAAGTTGTTCTATTTGAGAGACGCCTTGAACAGAGCTCTAATTGAAGATGGAGATGCCTTGTACAACAGCCCATATCTTTCTGAAGGGACAGATTCAGCCAAGACAAAAAATCACAATGACCTAGAAAAAAATTTGAAAAAAGATGCTGGCGTAGCCTTGTTCGTTCACGAAGTGAAACCCGGCGTTTCCCCCAACATACAAAGTTCTCACAGTAGCATTGGAAATAACAACATGAGTTCTTTGATTAAGCAAGGGGGAGCATGGTACAATGCATTAAAGGAATCTGGCTTTGAAGGCGTTGCAGAGATAGTGGCCTATAGACAAAAAACCGGAAACACCGCAGGAATAAACAAAGATGTTGAAAAAAATGGAAAGTCACACGATGCCTTCACATTGAAAGAGGATAATGGAGACTGGCGTACTTACCCCAAAAATCCCATATTCATTTGCAAAGAACTAAACAACGGAAAATCAGCCGGTTTAGACGGAATAACGTCACAGGGTACAGGGGACAAAGCGAATAAAACCAATTATCGTTTGACATTGAGTGTTCAATGGAGCAACAGGGATCCAAATAGCCGCTCTGTAGAAGTTGCATTGCTTCCCAATGGCGGAAAAATGCAAACCGGGAGTAAGAAAAACGTGTCAGGCAGCGCCTTCAAGACAGACCACGGAGTCTGCTTCTCGACCTACGGTGACATAGGTTGCAAGAACTACAGATATTAATGTCGTTTAACTAGTTAAACGTACAGATAGTCGTTTAGCACGGGCTGAACAAGGATTTCAATTTGTTAAACAGCCACTAGCCATTTCGCTCGTAATATTATATCTTTTTTTTTGAAAAACCGTTTTTTCTCGAAATAGATATTATATGTATACACATACGCAAAACAAGCGCAAACGCGGATTCACACTCATTGAACTCATGGTCGTCATCGCGATTATGGGAATCCTTGCTGCGGTAGCTGTGCCAAATCTACTTGGGGTAATCGAGAAATCTCGAGAAAAACTCGATGTCGCCTGGCTATTCTATATCCGTGATGCTTTTGACCGTGCTCTTGTGCAAGAGGGTGCCTTAAGTAATTTCTTGTCGAAAAACGACAATGGACAATCAGACAAGGGGCTGAAAACGGCTACGCATCTTATGAATGACAAGGCTGGCATGATAGCTTTCCAATACAAGATGCAACTTGGTAAAAGAAAAATCATTCGCTATTGTCAGGGTGATTTAACTGACCAATCGGCATATCAACCGGGCAGTCTTCTCTATGATGCACTTGCAGAATTAGGTTTAGGAAATATCATTTCAACTATGCCTGGCGCCAATAATATTAACGGAAAGGAATGGACTTTCCAAATGTTTAAAAGTAAAGCCATGAACGACGACAAAAACAAGCATATAAGGATAAGGTTTAAAAACGGGATACATGGAAAAACTGACATGGTCCCTACAGATCCTACAATAATGGTATGGATTGGAGGAGATTACACAAACCCTTATAAGGGAACCTATGGCACCTGTTTTTCAACGGAACCCCAATACTGTAAATAGCCTCAGTTTGCAGCCATATTCGTAACAAACAAAGTCTTGCACACCACCTGCAAGGCTTTTGTATTTTTTGACTGCAAAAAAAACGACAGGGCCTGCAAGTGATTATTTCGCAGCTTTTTTGTAAACGGCTTGATACAAGCGCGTTTTTTTTACTTATTTTTAAGGATAGTTATAGTAGAGGTGCGCTTGATTACGAAGAAAAAAGGTTTTACACTCATCGAACTGATGGTCGTCGTATCCATCATGGGAATCCTTGCAGCGGTCGCCGTACCGGGCGTTTTCGGTATTGTCGAAAAATCGAAGGAAAAGGTAGACCTCCTCAAACTATACTACCTGAGAGAGGCGTTGAACAGAGCCCTGCTGGAAAATGAAAACGCCTTGTACAACAATCCGTCTTCTATATCTTCCAAAAGCCTAAATGATGCACTAAAGAGTAATCTTGGCGTCGACTTGTTCATCATAGAGATGCGTCCGGATTTGCCCATGAATGTACAGCATAATCACGAATCTATTAATAAGAATTCACAGATGAGCAAACTGGTCGGAAACACTGGAACATGGTACGATGCCTTGAATGAAGCAGGATTTGAAGGAGTTGCAGATATTATCGCACTTAGAAACGGCACCGTCAAAGGCAGTTTGAGTAAAGATGGTGAAACATACCGTGCATACTCCTATACGGATATAAATGGAAAGTCACAAAATCGGACCACACCCAAAAATCAAATATTCATCAGCTATTTGTTGAATCACGGAAAAGACTTGAGTAAAATGAATTCAAAGCTTCAGGGTGGAAACGTAACAAACTATCGATTGAAGGTAAGTATCCAATGGAGCGGGAGAGACGAGCACAGCCAATCTGTAGAGGTGGCTTTGATTCCCGCTTCAGCAATAATGTGGGAAAACGGGAAAGGTGGTGCGCTTCGCTCGGATTACGGAGTCTGCTTCTCGACCTATGGCGATGCCGGTTGCGCTGATTACAATTACTAGCCGCTACACGTACAGATAATCGTTCAGCACAGGCTGTAGACCTTCGCCCGAGATGTCTCCGTACATATCGTTGAAACTGCGGGAGTCGTTGATTTCGAACTGTTCGTCGCCGCCTTCCCCGTCGTCGTGACCGCTGTACTTGCTTTCGTGGTCGCCGATGCCCGTAGAAACGCCGGCGGAAACTTTCGTCGCACAGATTTTCACGATGCCGTTGCGGAATTCCTTGCTTTCGCGACTCGAGACCGTGATGCCCACGAACGGGAGGAAGATGCGGTAGGCGCAGAGCACCTGGCAGAGTTCCTTTTCGTGAACGTCGAGCGGGTCAATCTTGTCGTTGTTGATGATGGGGCGCAGTCTCGGGCAGCTTAAGCTCATCTCGGCATGCGGGTACTTCTTTTGTAAGTAATACACATGGAGCGCCGAAGCCAGCGCATCGCGGCGGAAGTCCGAGAGGCCGAGAAGCGCGGAGAATGCCACCCCGCGCATGCCCGCCATCAGGGCGCGTTCCTGGGAATCGAAACGGTAGGGGAATACGCGCTTGTGACCGAGCAGGTGAAGTTGTTCGAAACGCACCTTGTCGTATGTTTCCTGGAAAACAGTCACGTAGTCCACGCCACATTCGTGCAGGTAGCGGTATTCGTCGACATTGACCGGGTAGACTTCGATGCCCACCATGCGGAAATACTTGCGGGCCAGTTTGCAGGCCTCGCCGATGTATTCCACGCTGCTTTTGGCGCGGCTTTCGCCGGTGAGAATCAGGATTTCTTCCATGCCGCTGTCGGCGATGACCTTCATCTCGTGCTCGATTTGCTCCATCGTGAGCTGCATGCGCTTGATATGGTTGTAGCAGTTGAACCCGCAATAGACGCAGTAGTTCTCGCAATAGTTCGCGATGTAGAGCGGCGTGAAGAAATAGACATTGTTGCCGAAATGCTTGCTCGTCTCGATTTTCGCCTTCGCGGCCATCTGCTCGAGGTATGGGGCGGCAGCCGGAGAAAGGAGCGCCTTGAAATCTTCCAGCGTGCAGCGTTCGTGTTCGAGGGCGCGCTTCACATCCTTGCCGGTGTATTTGGAATAATCGAAATTTTCGGACTCGGAGAGAACCTTGTCGGCAATGTCCGACTGGATGACTTCCATGCCGGGCAGATAATCCATTATATTAGTACGGGAACTCGGATCGTTTTCTAGGCGGTGCTTTTTCGCAAGCGCCCCTTCCGAGAGATTCCCGGAATCGAACAGGTAGTTGTTGTCTTTTCTTTCGCTCATTTTTTTAGATCCTTCGACTGCGCAACTTCGTTGTGGAGTTTACCCTGAGTGAAATCGAAGGGCTCAGGATGACACATTCTAAATTCGTTTAGTCTCTCAAGAAACCTGTCAACGGGTCGGACGCGGAAGCGCCGCGCGTGAGGACGCGCCCAAGGCCTGCGAGGTAGGCCTTGCGACCCGCCTCGATAGCAAGCTTGAAACTCTGCGCCATAAGCGGCAAGTCGCCCGCGGTAGCAAGCGCCGTATTCGCCATGATGGCGGCAGCACCCATTTCCATCGCGGCACAGGCCTCGGAGGGCTTGCCGATACCCGCATCCACGATGATGGGCAAGTCAATTTCATCGATAAGAATCTGGATGAACTCGCGCGTAGAAAGCCCCTTGTTGCTGCCAATCGGAGCGGCAAGCGGCATCACGGCTGCGGCACCCGCGTTAGCGAGGTCGCGCGCCACGTTCAAGTCCGGGTACATGTAAGGCATCACCACGAAACCCTCACCAGCGAGGGTTTCGGTCGCCTTCACCGTCTCGTAGTTATCCGGGAGCAGGTACTTCGTGTCGCGCATGATTTCGATCTTGACGAAATCACCGCAGCCGAGCTCGCGGGAAAGGTGCGCGATGCGGACCGCCTCGTCGGCGGTGCGGGCGCCGGACGTATTCGGCAACAGGGTCACACCCTTCGGAATGTAATCAAGGATATTTTCGTGGTCCTTCGTGTTCGCCCGGCGCACCGCGAGTGTCACAATCTGTGCCCCCGCATCGCGCACCGCGGCTTCAATCAATTTCAGCGAATACTTGCCGGAACCCAAGATAAAGCGGGAAGTGAATTCATGCCCGCCAATAACGAGTTTATCTTCCATATAGCCTTCTTTTTAGCAAGGCATAATATAGAAAATTAACGATTGAGATTAATCTTGACTCCGTTGAACGTAACTTCATCCTGCACGAGGTCGTCAAAATCCGGTTCACGTTCCTTCGCCACAGCCGCTTCCTCGCCCTCCTTCACCAGGTGGACAACGCGTTGCGGGAACGGAATCTCAATCTTGTGCTCGTCGAGCACGTCCTTGATAATTCTTGAATACTTGCGCTTGAGTTCGTAGTATTCAAACGTACGCACCCAAACCCAAACCGTGACGTTTATGGAACTGTCGGCATATTCGCTCACGAAAAACTTCGGAGGCGGGACCTTCATGAAGCTCGCTTCCTGCTCGACCATCCTACGCAGGGCGCAGAACACAACGTCCAGAGAGGCGTCATAAGAAACACCCACGTTGATATCAAGCCTGCGGATAGGATTGCGGGCATAGTTCACAATAGGAGAACCCCACAAGGACCTGTTCGGCGCAGAGACGTAGATGCCCTCGAACGTCTCGAGAGTCGTGTTGAAAAGGCCAATCGCACAAATCTTGCCCTTGATGGAGCCACATTCAATGTAGTCGCCGGCCACAAACGGACGCAGGAACAAGAGCAAAAGTCCGGAGGCAACGTTCGAGAGCGTATCCTTGAGCGCAAGACCCACCGCAAGGCTCGCCGCACCAAGCATTGCCAATAGCCCGTTAGTGTTTACGCCCAGAATATTCAGGCCAAGCAAAAGCCCGATGGCATAAGTAGTATACTTGACGAGGTCCGAAACAAGCGGAGTTGCGGCACGGTCAAAGCCATGCTTTTCGGCACGTTTGAGGCACAACCGGAATGACTTGTTAAAAAACCAGATAATAACGATAAGAAGCACGACCAGCAGGAGCTGCTCCGCTATCGAATCTTTCGGTATGAGTTCTCTGATTTTGTCCACGGGAACAAATCTAACAATATTTTCAGGCAAAAAGTGAATCGAGGCCACATTGCCCCTTTCAGGTATGACCCCGCTCACAGACCTAAAAACAAAGTGTGCTCTATATTACAGGGAAAAGACAAGGGAGGGGATCTCCCCTCCCTAAGACCCTCCATAAAAAAACTCCCCGGCCGAAGCCGAGGGATTTTTCGTAGGAAGATCCCCGCCTACGCGGGGATGACATCTCTATAATTACGTGTGAGCAAAAAGCGACCCGGTGTTAACGGGTCGCGTTTGCGAGAGCGAGCGATAACCGCAGGTTCTTCGCCCTAGATGAGAGCGAGCGGTTACGTATGAGCATCCACCCATTCGGCGTTCTTCTTGCAAGCCTCAACAGACTTTGCGAAGGCGGCCTTTTCTTCGTCGCTCATCTTGACCTCGATAATCTTCTCGACACCGTTTGCACCGACCACGACCGGCACGCCGCAGTAGAGGCCCTTCACGCCGTATTCGCCGTTCAGCTTGGCAGCGCAAGAGAACACGTTCTTCTTGTCGAGGAGATAGGCTTCGGCCATGTGGATGGCAGAAGTAGCCGGGCTGTAGAAGGCGGAGCCGCGGCCGAGGAGGTTCACGATTTCGCCACCGGCACCAGCGGTACGCTTGGCGAGTTCGGCGAACTTTTCCTTGCTCATGAGCTGAGATACCGGGATACCGCCCACGGACACGCATTCCATGATGGAAACCATCGTGTCGCCGTGGCCACCCATCACGAGGGCCTTGACGTCTTCGACAGACACGCCCAGTTCGTCGGCGACGAAGCAAGCGAGACGGGCAGAATCAAGCACGCCAGCCATACCGATGACCTTGTTGGCCGGGAGACCGGACTGCTTCTGCATGTTGTAGACCATGGCGTCCAGCGGGTTCGTAATGACGATAACGAAAGCATCCGGAGCATTAGCCTTGATTGCTTCGGCAACCGTCTTGATAACGCCGCAGTTCTTGTCGAGGAGGTCGTCACGGCTCATACCCGGCATACGCGGGAAACCGGCGGTAACGATAACCACGTCTGCACCCTTGAGGTCGGCGTAGTCGGTAGAACCCTGAAGATCGACGGAGGAGTTGATGACGCTGCGGCCTTCCATAATGTCGAGAGCCTTGCCCTTGGGCATGCCCTGAGTCTGCGGAATATCGATAAGGACCACGTCGCCAAGATTCTTCTGAGCGAGCACGAGAGCCATTGTACCACCGATTTGACCAGCACCAACGAGTGCAATCTTCTTTCTAGCCATGATTAACCTTCCTTTTAAGGTATAGTTTTTTTCGTCCGAAAATATAGTAAAAAAAGCATAAAAAACAAATTCTTTTTTACATGCAAGTATAAAATATACGCGGGCGGGGCCCCAGCTCAGAGTTGCGAAGGCCGCACGGGCCCCTCCCTGCACCCTCCCCATCCTTGGCCGACGCCTTCCACATAAAAGCCGTTTATTTCTAGCCAAGGAAAGTTTATTTCTAGGAGTCGCAGGAATTATTCCGTTTACACCATTGCGGCGACAAAGTCGGCTTCGCACATAAACTTATCGCCGGAGTAGGCCTTGCCGGCATACTTGAAGATGCCATGACGCACGGAGATGAGTTTTACCTCGAGGCGCAGGTCCATGCCGGGGAGCACGGGGTTCCTGAAACGGCAGTTCTCGATGCCCATGAAGGCAGGGCGCTTGCCCACCACTTCAGCTTCGCGGGCAATCATCGTGAGAAGTGTCGCCGCCTGGGCCATGGATTCCACCTGGAGCACGCCGGGCATCACCGGATTGCCGGGGAAATGCCCCTGGAAGAACTTCTCTTCGCCCGTCACATGATAAAGGCCAACCAGGGAGGGCTGCACCTCCTTGCCGTCACCGAGTTCGAGGCTTAGGACCTCGTCAACGAAGGCGAACGGGAACTTCTGCGGGAGCAGTTCGTGAACCACATCGGCATCGTAAACAACACCGACTTTTTCAGATTTCTTGAGGGTTTCCAGTAGAGACATAAGGCAGGAGTTTCTCCATGATTTTATGGTGAATGGTATGGCCGCCGTTCAGAATCTGAACGCGAACCTTTGGTAAAGCAGGGACCGCGAAGGCAAGATCGCCCAGCAGGTCCAAAATCTTGTGGCAGGCGGGCTCTTCCGCCATGCGGTAACGGGGCTGCCTAGCATCGCCCAGTAGCATCCCGCAGGATTCGTCGACTCCGGCGAGGAGACCTTCGGCACGCGCCTTCGCGTAGTCCTCCTCGAAAATGAACGTGCGGGCCGAAAACGCGCGGTAGAGGTCCTCTGCGGAATATACCGAGAGGGTGGCCGACGAGCGGAACGCAGCGCCACCCGCAGTCGCATCGCGGGTAATCTCGTATTCCACCTCGAAACAGTCCGCAGGCGAAACGCTCACCCGCCCGCGCGGGAACTCGAGGGTAAAGGACTCGGGAACATCGTAAAAGCAAAGGGACTCGGGCACACCGGCGACCTTCCTCAGGGCGTGGAAGAACGGCAGCGCACTCCCGTCCATCATAGGGAGTTCGGCCAGAACGCCTTCCGCATCTCCGGGAGCAACGTGCACGTCGAACCGCTGGTTCGGCCACATAAGGAACACGGGCGCAAGATGCTCCGTCGAGGCGAGGGCGAGCGGGCCATGCAGGCCCGGTTTCGAATAAATTGCTGTCCGCGCCACGCGATACCCGAGTTCGCCGTAACAATGCAGGGTATCCGTCGAGTAGAAAAGTTCATCGCCCGCATACCAGCATACGCGTGGCGCGCGGTTCGGGTCCTTCTCGAGGACATCCACGCGCACGCCTGCCCGCGGGTACGAGAGCGAAGGCGACGCAAATTCTATACTCTTGAAGGCAGGCATACGCTACTTTTTCCCCATCTGGCGGAGGCGTACCATCGAGCGGCGCCATACCGTAATTTCTTCGGCGGGGAACCCGGATACGGTAAGCCCCGCAGGAATGCTCTTGGTGACGCCCGCCTTCGCGGCAATGCGTGCGCCCTTCCCGAGCGTAAGGTGGTTTGCGACCTGCGCGCCACCCGCAAGTTCGACATCGTCCTCGACCGTCACGGAGCCCGCTAGCCCCGACTGCGATGCCATAAAGATGTTGTTCCCGAGGCGGCAGTTGTGGGCGATTTGCACGAAGGAATCAAAGTGGCAGTTTTCGCCTATCGTGGTGGGGCTCAAGAAACCCGCGGCAACCACCGTGTTCGCCCCGAAGCTGCAACCGCGCCCGATGCGCACACCCGCAAGGTGCGGGACCGGCCGGCGCCTGCCCTCATATTCATAGAACCCGAACCCGCGGGAACCTATAACGGCGCCCGCCTGAAACACGCAATCCTCCCCCACGACTACATTCGGGTAAATTGTCACATTCGCCTCGAGCACGCAGCCCGCGCCGAGCGTCGCCCCGCGCATTACCACACAGCCCGGGCCCACGACGGCGTTCTCGCCCACGCGACCTTCGACTACGGCGCTCGCATGCACGCGGGCAGATTTCGCGACATCGCCGGCGCATTCACCACCAGCGAAGGAGCCGCTAGTAACATCGCCGGCGCATTCACTGCCCGTAAAAGAATCCGCAAACTTTTCCAAGAAGCAGACCATCGCATGGTACGGGTTTTCAACCGGGACAATGCAGCCCACACCGGGCGCAAATTCCTTACCCGATGCAACGGCAACCTTCTCCGCCGGCATAAGTCCTTGCGGCACGAACAGCAGTCCGGCGCGTACGCTATCAAGCAGCGAAGACGCAAACCCGTTCGCGTTCGTTTCGTTCTTCACGGTATCGCCCACCCAGAAACTCGCGTCACCGGGCCCCGCCAAGTCAACGGACGCAAAACCGGTAATTACAGTACTCGGCGCGACCCGAAGTACTGCCTGCGACGCAACATCTTGCAGCAGGCCTTCGGCACGCAGCCAGTCCAAAACCATTGAGATTGCAACGGGTTTCACCTAGTCCCCCAGCCTCAGCATCTGCACCTGAGCCGCAAACTCGATCGAGACGGTCTCGCCCAGTTTGCCGCTCATGTCCTCGCCATCGAGTTGCAGGAACTCGTTCTGCGGTACGGTAAGCGAAAGCGAATGCACCTTCACCGACTTGAGGAAATGCTTCTTGAACAGGAACCCCACAAGCGGAATGTTCCCTATGGCGATAGCGAGCAGGAACAGCGGCATGGAAGGCACGTCCACCACTTCCAAAAAACCGTCGGCCATGTCGGACTTGTAAAAAGGGTTTGCGCCGCTCGCAAAGCTCGGGATATTCCCCACGATTACGGTGCGGTGTCCGGTCAATACGCCCGAATGCGTCTTGCCGTACTTGTCCACGTAACTAAGCATGCTGGCTCCCAGCCGGTAGTTCCTGTCGGCAAAGAAGCGGCGCACATAATGCAACTTGTTCGCTATCACGGACGAAGATGAAATCGCCCCGCTTGCACGGTCCTGGTTAAAGTCGTGCGCAATGCGGGCATCGATCCCTCCCGAAAAATAGTTCGCGAGCGCGTACTTGCCGTTCACCTTCCAGATATCGAAGGGAGCGGGTTTCGCACGCAGCAGGCGACGCACCAGGAACAGGAGTCCCCGGTCCACAAAAGGCTTGTACAGGTTGAGCACGCGCGCAAGGTCGTTGCCCGTCCCCAGCGGGATAAGGCCTATCTTCACCCTGGTCGCAAAGCCCGATTCGAGCATCGTAGAAAGCACGGACGAAACGGTACCGTCGCCACCGACTGCAATAAGCGTCTCGGTCGAAGCGAGGGCCTCCAGAATCTGATCCCTCATGCGTTCGTACTGCGTGAATTCCGCCTTCCAGTCATCGGCAGCAAAGCCCATGGATTCCATGATTTCGGGCAGGAACTGATGGATTATCTTGCCCTGGCCACCGCCACTAATCGGGTTGATGAGAAAATAGAACTTCATAGCATCAACCGTTCCCGCGCAGGAGCATGTCCTTGATTTCCACATAGCGCTGCATGCCGCCACTCACTCGTTCCATCTCATCGACGGTGAGTTCGCGCACCACATGTGCGGGCGCACCCACGACAAGCGAGTTCTCGGGGAATTCCTTCCCCTGCGTCACGACGGCACCCGCACCCACGATGCAGTTCTTTTTTATGTGAGCGCCGTCCATCACGATGGCGCCCATCCCTATAAGCACGTTGTCGTCGATAGTGCAGGCATGTAAGACTGCGTTATGGCCCACGGTAACCTCGTTCCCGATAACCGTCGGCACTCCGGTAGACACATGAACCGTAACGTTATCCTGGATATTCGTGCGGCAACCCACGCGAATCGGCGCCAGGTCGCCTCGCAGCACGGCATTGTAGAACACGGAGGAATCATCGCCCACGGAAACCTCGCCCACGAGGCACGCCCCGTCGGCAACAAAAACACGGTTCCCGAGTTCCGGGCGCTTACCATCCAATTCTACAATTCTAGCCATGCCCCCAATGTATAATTATTCAAGGCGCGAGAACAGTTCACAAAATAAAAAAAGCCGCGTTTTCCCGTAGAAAAACGCGACACACTCATCAAAAAACGAAGGTTACTTCGCTAGCGCCGCGATGGATTCCCACTTCTTCTTGTCGTCGCGGATCAGGAACATCGCACCCTTGTATTCGGTAACGATGGAGACGGCCTTCGCCGTATCGCCATCCTCGAGGGCGTCGCCGGCATCCTGGAGCAAATCCTTCTGGGCGCTGCGCATGTCGGTAATTGCACCAACGCGGTTCTGACGGAGGATTTCCATGGAATCACTCACGAATCCGAGATCCCAGGTGATTTCGTAGCAGGATTCAGC
>JAEEGF010849605.1_pt1 | contig 17374 bp, 16 predicted proteins | sample 9134171 | NCBI WGS metagenome assembly JAEEGF01 (sample SAMN16246542, study PRJNA631951) | gut metagenome | biome: gut microbiome; feature: rumen; material: AP-attached | host: Bos | place: Iran: Karaj | collected 2018-10 | reverse complement strand
TGAGCTATATCCCCATCTTAAATTATTAAATTGGTGGAGTAACGGGGACTCAAACCCTGGACCTCTGCCTTGCAAAGGCAGCGCTCTAATCAACTGAGCTATTACCCCAACGCTTCTATTTTACACCATCTCTTAAAAAATGTCAAAGAAGAAATCGCTCTATTCGAGCGATTTCCCAGGTCATACATGCACTTAAGTAGCCTCGCAGTTTAATCTACTCAAGTCATTTTCATTTTATATCACGTGATGCATAATGTCAATACTTTTTTTAATGATTTTTTCCACAATTTGTGCAGAACTTTAACAAAAAATGTTCGGGAAAATTAAAAAAATTAAAACACATTTTTAAGAAAAAGCATATTGACAAAACTAAAGCAGTATGATATAATGTAGTTATTCACTCGTAAAAGGGTGGTGTTTTATCAATAATTTAAGAATTTGGTGGGCAGAATAGGAACAGAGGAAATGTCTGGAACTAAAGCTGGTGGCATGAAAGCTGCCGCTACCAACAAAGCCAAATACGGTAAAGAATTTTACGCTCGTATTGGTAAAAAAGGTGGCCAAAATGGTCACACCGGCGGTTTTGCCGCTAACCCTGCTCTAGCTCGCATCGCGGGCGCTAAGGGTGGCCGCATCTCTCGTCGTGGCCCAGCTAAAAAAGCTGCCTAATGATTTTAAAAAGAAGTCTCTTAAAAGGGACTTCTTTTTTATGAGAAATTCTCGCATCTTGGACAGTGATAAATACCATCTAATGTCTGGAATCTAGTTAGACCGCAAGATGGGCAGCGGGATTTTTTGTCTAGCCAGTCTCGGTAGGTATCCAGTTCGTCTTCGATGAAGTCATCATCAAATTCTATACCGTATTTCGGGGCTAGTTCTTTGGCTTTTTCCCAAGCTTCGCGCTCCATTTTAATCCTCATAGCGTCGGTGTCAAAATCGCGGTGACCACAGAGAGCGTGTCCGAGTTCATGCAGTAGTAACAGGGAATCGTTTGGTTCGGCCGGGCCTACGATAATTGTACGCGGTGGTCGGAAGGAAAAACGTTGCCCTTTTTTGAAGGAAAAATCTGGGAAGTCAAGCAGAAGCTGTTTTAGTAATTCATCGATCACGTTTTTCTTCTCGTTTAGCGTACAGGAAACAACCGTAAATGACGGATTCTAGAGGTCGACGTGGGCGCACAAACTTGACGCTAGAAGTCGGTAGATATTTAGAGAAGCGTTTGAATATTCTACCGAGTGGCCCACCTATGACAATGACATCTGGTTGGTACTTTTTGACGATGTTAGGGATACCTAAGGCGATGCGGGAAGCGATATCTTGCATTTCGGATTTCTTTCTTAAGTCGGTGGCGAGGTCGATATGGTAAGACTTTTCTAATGCACTAGCGGCGGCGATGTCTTCCCATTCTAACTTTTTGCCGTCAAATTCATAGATTTTGTGGCCTGGCTCAAATTTTGAGGATTCTGGCAGGATCTCGCCATCCTTCACGATACCACCACCAATGCCGGTCGAAAAAGTGAGGAAAATAACCTTGCCTTTGTAAAACGAACCTTCATAAAGTGAGGCCAAATTGGCATCGTTCTCAAAATTTATCGGGCAGTCGAATAAGTTTTTTATAGGATTATACAGGTCAATTCCGGGCCAATTGCGGTTGCCGAAAGAAACTGAATAATTTTTTTGTACAAGACCGGGGATGGCTACGGTCACGGCTGAAACGTGGTATTTGGTGAAGTTTTTTAATACCGTTGTTAAGTCGCCGACAAACTTTTTGGAGCCTTGCGCGGTTTTAAATTTGACACGTTTGATGACGCGACCACGCTTAGAAAAGAGCGCCACTAACGTTTTGGTTCCTCCGATGTCAATAGCTAGATACATATCTTGATTATACCACGTAAATTTGATATAATAGAACAAGTTTTTAGAATTCTGAAGAGTTCTAAAGAGGAAGGAAAATTATAACAATGGCAAATGCCAAAAAATTAACTATGGATGAGCTTCTTGCTGCAAGCGAAGATGCATCCAAAAAAGCGATTGCGGGAGACACCGTTAAAGGTACAGTGATTTCCGTGAAGAAGCACGAGATTTTGATTGATCTCGGCGCACAAGGTGTTGGGTTGGTCCCACGTCGTGAGGCGTCATATGTGCGCAATTTAAACGTAGGTGATGAAGTTACCGCCTCCGTGATTGAAGCCGAAATGGACGATGGATACGTTCTTTTGTCGCTTCGCAAGGCTGTTAAAGATAAGGGTTGGGATGAAATCCAAGCTAAGCTCGATAACGCCGAAACTGTAGAAGTAGTACCATTTGATGCAAATCGTGGTGGTCTGCTGGTCGAATATGAAGGGATTCGTGGTTTCTTGCCAGTTTCTCAATTGTCTGCTGAACACTATCCACGCGTGGGTAGTGCTGACAAGGATGAGATTTTGCAACGCTTGAATTCTCTCGTTGGTAAGAGTATTCGCGTACGTATTCTTGATGCAATTAAGAAAGAGAACAAGTTGATTTTCTCTGAAAAAGAAGCTATCAAAGATGGTTTAGCTGAACGCTTTGCTGAACTTAAGGTTGGCGACGTGGTCAAGGGTGTAGTGACTGGCGTAGTTGACTTTGGTGTGTTTGTTAATGTAGATGGTATTGAAGGTCTCGTGCATATCTCGGAGATTTCATGGGAACGTGTCAATAACCCATCTGATTACGTCAAGGTTGGCGATCAATTAGAAGCCAAGATTATTGCGATTGATAAAGAGAGACTTTCACTTTCAATGAAGCAACTCGTAGAAGATCCTTGGCTACACGAAGTTGAGAACCTCAAGAAAGGCTCTAAGGTTGAAGGTACGGTTACTCGTATTACTCCGTTTGGTGCATTTGTTCAAATTAGCCCAGCGGTAGAAGCCTTGGTCCACGTTTCTGAACTTGGTGAAGGTTCTGACGTTGATCCGGAGAAGGTCTTTACTTTAAACGAGCGCAAGAGCTTCAAGGTTTTAGACATTGATAAAGAAGGTCGTAAGATTTCTCTTTCAATTGCTAAATAGTTAACCTTTAAAAACAGCCCTAAAAAAGGGCTGTTTTTTCTTGCTATTTTTATTCGTAAGCGTTATAATAAGGCCAAAGCGCACAAAAAGAAAGGTTGCAAAAATGAATAAAGAACCAGTGGGTAGCAGCAATAACGTAGAATCGCCTTGGAATAGTTTCCGGGATTTTAGCCATGATGCTCCAGAATCTTTTGAAGGTGAAACTGGCAAGAATAGTGAAACTGGAGAGGTGCGTACTTTTTCCGAAATGGATCTTTATCCTAAAATGAAGGGGGAAACTAACGAACAGTATGGCAAGCGCCTTCGTATGATGCATGAAAAAACCGCTGCTTATGAGGCTGAGCAGGCAGAAAAAGAATATTTGGCTTCAGATTTTGGTCAAAAAGAGACTGCTGAACAGCAAAAACTAGACCGTTTGCGCGCGCTACAAGAAAGTAGAAGAGAGAGACTGGGTGATGAGGCGGCAGATGATGAAAAGGGCCGTGATATTCAGAGTAAAATAGACCAATCGGAAGATAGAATCACCGGATATAGGCTTGATTATAAGGATAGCCAGACTGTTGGCACGCCAGAAGAACAAGAAGCGTATAAGAGTTGGCTTGAAAAGCACGAGGATGAGAATCAAGAAAATCTTGCTCGTAGAGGTATTTCAGAGGAACCAGAAGCAGAGCCTACTCCAGAACCTGAGCCAGAATCAAAGCCAGAGCCAAAGCCTGAATCGACTCCTGAGCCAGAATCAAAGCCAGAACCTGAATCAAAACAGCCATATCGTACCGCCGAGCAAGATAGACAGGCTATGGTTATTGAGAATGAAGACAATCCATTAAAGAGAGTTCGCACCAAAGAGTACCTTGAATCTGATTTTGGTAAAGCAGAGCAGGAAATTGAGGATGAATTCGATAAACATGTTGAGAAATTATACTCATTGGCTGAGAAAGGGATTATTTCGGTTGAAGATAGAGATGCTAGAATTGAAAAAGCTACAGAGGAAAACATTAGATTAATAGATTCAATACGCGCTAAATACGAAGTGGCCAAAAAGGAAGAATATATTGGACGCTATATTGCTGTTAATCAACTTATTGCCCAGAAGAAGGCCGAAACAGCGGCTGGAGCCAACCCAAATCCTGATTCTAGCACTGGGAAGAAAGTTGAAGTAGAGACTGGAGCTGACCCGAACGCTAAGCTCGAGGCTGAGGAGAAAGCTAAGCTTGAGGCTGAGGAGGAGGCGAAAATTGAGGCTGAGCTTGCTCTAATTGAAAAAGAGGAAGAACTTCTGGCTATAGAAGACGAAATAGACGCCTGTGAGGCTGAGCTTGATAAAATCGACAGGGAGCTAATAGAGCTTGATTACCCAGATGAAGATGATTTTGCTCACGAAGTTAGATTTGATTTTAGAGATATCCCAGAAAAAGGTCTGAATTTCATTATGGCAACAAATACGGTTGATGACGATATCAACAGTACGAGGTTTTCGGAATATCAAGATTGGTGGCAGAGGCAAGATGACGATGTATTGTCTAGGATGACGGAATTGGTGAAATACTTAAAGAGCAATAAATCTTGGAATGATGACCCGAAATGGGGTAGTAATTTCATAAACTGGTTAGAGCTTGTCCACCCTGAAGTGTTCAAGTAGACCCCTGTATGATATAATAGAGTGAAGGAGTTTTTGTGAAATACACTAAAAAAGATTTTGAAGATCGTCCTTGGCTGAAGTTTTATGAAGAAGAAAACGTGCCAGGGAATATTGAATACCCTGATTGCTCAATGGTAGATATGGTAATGCAATCGGCTGAAAAATGGCCAGACAATGTTGCCTATTCTTACTATGGGCACAAAGTTACTTACAAGAACTTTGTGAAGAAGATTGAAAAAACCGCTCGTGCACTAAAGAATTATGGTGTGAAAGAAGGCGATCGGGTAACGATTTGTATGCCAAATACCCCAGAGGGTATTACTATGGTTTACGCGGTGAATATGGTTGGTGCAGTTTGCAACATGGTCCACCCGTTATCTTCTGAGAAGGAGTTAGAATACTATATTAAGGTAGCTGATTCTAAATATGTTTTAGTGATTGATGCAGTTTTTGATAAGATTTATCGGCTTCGCGACACCGCCCAACTTGAGCGGATTATCGTGGTGCGTCCGTCTGATGGCCTTGGTTTTTTGAAAAAGAAACTATATACGGCTCTGCATATTAAGAAGGTGCGTTTGCCACAGAATGATAGCCGAGTAGTTTTGTGGGAAGATTTTATTGCTAATTCGTATTTCTATCAGGGTAATTATCATGAAGAGCGGGGCGGGGAAGACCCAGCGGTAATTATGTATTCTGGTGGTACCACTGGTGCTCCAAAGGCTGTGCTGCTCTCAAATCTCAATATAAATGCTGAATCGTTGTGCGATGCTACCGTAATTCGCCAGATTGTGCCAGGTGCTACTGTGTTATCAATTCTGCCGCTTTTCCATTGTTTTGGTCTCGGCGTTTGTATTCATACACCACTTTGTCGGGGCATGGGTTGTATCTTGATCCCAGCCTTTTCGCATAAACAATTTGCTGAGATTATCAAGAAAAATGAGCCTAATTTCATCGTTGGGGTGCCAACTTTGTTTGAGGCTTTAGTTAATACTAAACTAAGACCAGATGATTTGAAATCGGTGACCGCTGTGATTTGTGGTGGCGATGCACTAAATCAAACTTTACGTGATAAGGTTAATAATTATCTAAAAGACCATGGTTCTAGTGCGAAAATTCGGGTCGGTTATGGTTTGACCGAGGGTTCTGGTGCAGTTTGTCTTTCGCCAGAGAACTCTTTTGCCGATAATATTATTGGTGCGCCGCTTCCGGATATTGACTTTAAGATTGTGAAAAATGATACCTTTAAGGCTCAACCGGTAGGTGAAGAGGGCGAAATCTGTATTTCTGGTCCACTTGTAATGATGGGATATCTAGGTGATGATGCTGAAACTGCTCAGACTTTGCGTCTACACGAAGATGGCAAGATTTGGTTACATACAGGGGATCTTGGTCGCCTTGGTGATGATGGGTTGATTTACTTCGCGCAACGTCTAAAGAGAATGATTATTTCTTCTGGTTACAATATTTATCCAACTCATCTCGAATCAATTATTAATTCGCACGAAGCTGTGCTGACTTCTACGGTGATTGGTATTGATCACCCGTATAAAGGTCAGGTGCCGAAGGCGTTCATCGTTTTGAAACCAGGCTATAAACCAGGCAAACGTCTAGAGAAAGAAATCAGGGAACTTCTCGAGCGCAATGTTCCGGTTTATGCGTTGCCGACCGCTTATGAATTTCGTGATAAATTACCGCAAACCTTAGTTGGCAAAGTTGCCTTCAAAAAACTTGAAGCCGAAGAAAAAGCTAAAAATTAATTATTTATAGTAGTTTAGAAGTACTCTAATTCGTAGTTTTAAAGGTTTTTGTTTCAAAAACTTATTCCGGCGCCAGTTTGGGAAGTATTTTTTGAGCATAGTGCGAGAGCGTTTAAAGCCGGGTTGACCTTCTTTAAACTTGCTGAAATCTCCGGCTGAGTCAATTAGAAGATTCCAAATAAAAAACCATTCTAGTTCATCGTGATACGTTTTTATCGCGTCCGCTTTTTGGAATCTTTTGTAGAGGCCTTTTAGAGCGGGGAAGATATCAAAAATATGCGCATCGAAAGATGTCTTATGGAGTACAGAGTCTTTATTCTGGTAGTATAGATATAGTGGTTCATCGATGGCTTCGTATTTGTCGGTGTATAAGATTAGTGAGGACATTAGTTCCATATCTTCATGAATGACGCCTTCTAGAAATGCGAATCCGTTTTTTAACCACCATGACCTTCTTGCTAATACCTGTACGGGGCCCATGCCATAGCGCACGAATCTGCTTTTATAGTTTTCTTCGTCTGGTTTGACAGCGGACAGATAATTGGTTGTTCCATCTAGGTAAATTCGTTTCATTCCGAACATCACTAAGTCGGCTTGAGCTGAGCGAGCTTTTTCTAATAGCTTTGAGGCTGCATCTTCCGTAACCTCATCATCGGCATCAATAAACCATAGATACTCGCCTTTGGCTTTTTTGACTCCAAAATTCCTGACGGCCGCTGCACCTGGCGTATCACATTGTAATACTTTGATTAGCTTAGGGTATTTTTTGGCATAGTCTTTTAAAATTTTTAGGGACTGATCTTTTGAGTTGTTGTCGATTAGCAGTACTTCGGCTTTAATTTTGAAAAGAGTTTTAATCACCGAATCAAGGCAGCGCTTTAAATATTTTTCGGCGTTGTAGACTGGGATGATGATGGAGATTTCTGGCATTATTTGAAGATGTCCTTCAGTATTTTATTAGTGATCTTGCGGCCGATGGCGCTTCCGGCAGAGCCTAAGATATTGCCGAGGAATCTGTCGGCGCCTGATTTGGTTTTAGAACTGGTTTTAGCTTTTGAAGCCTCTCTTTCAGCTTGAGCGCGGCGTCTTTCTTCGGCCTTGATGCGGTCAGCTTCGGCTTTTTTCATAGCTTTTTCAGCAGCGATACGTTCTTTTTCGGCAAGTTTAGCTTGTTCATTGGCGGCTTTTTCGGCGGCTTTATCGGCGGCGAGTTGTTGTTTTGCAGCCTCTTCGGCTTCTAGACGAGCTTTTTCTTCAGCTGCTTTAGTTTCGGCTTTTTGCTGGATGATTTCGGCGGCGGATTCTGGATCGATAGCCTCGTCGTATTTACCACAAAGCGGGCTCATGTTAATGATTTTGTTTCTAGTTATTCCGTCGATGGCGCCCATTCTACTTTGCGGTGGTAAAATGGTTGCGCGTTCGACGATTTCTGGAGCACCTTTTTCATCTTGGAAGGAAATCAAGGCTTCACCGGTGCCGAGTTCTAGAATGGCTTTTTCGGTATCGAATGCTTTATTTACCCGGAAAGCTTGAGCGGCGGCATGAACTGCTTTTTGTTCAGATGGAGTGTAAGCACGTAAGGAGTGCTGTACTCGGTTGCCGAGCTGAGCTAAGATTTCATCTGGGATATCGGTTGGGCTTTGCGAAATGAAATACAGGCCAATACCACGAGAGCGAATCAGTTTAACGATTTGGACGATGCGCTTTAATCGGTAGGTTGGCATGCCATTAAAGAGGAGATGGGCTTCGTCAAAGAAGAAGACAAGCTTTGGCTTATCTAGATCGCCGACCTCTGGTGAGGTTGAAAAGAGTGTAGTGAGGAGCCAGAGCAAGAAGGCCGCATACATATCTGGACTTTCAAAGAGAGTGACGGCGTGGAGGATGTTGATGACACCGCGCCCATCACTTTCGCGGGCGAAGAAATCGCTGACGTCTAGTGCTGGTTGACCAAAGAAATGATCGGCGCCTTGGTTTTCTAGAGTGAGGAGTGATCTTTGAATAACACCAATGCTTTGTGAAGTGATATTACCATATTTGGTGGTGTATTTATCTTTATTCTCGCTGACATATTGGAGAACGGACCGTAGATCTTTCAAATCAATGAGGGCTAGGTTTTCATCTTTGGCTACTGCGAAGGCAATAGCAAGGTTGCCTTCTTGCGCTTCGGAGAGGCCAAGCATAATCGAGAGGACTTCTGGGCCGACGGCTTCGACGGTTGCACGTACCGGATGTCCTTCGGTGCCATACAAATCCCAAAACCTCACCGGGAACGACTTCGCTTCAAAATCTTTAACGGCGATTTTGTCTAGTCGTTTTTGAATACTTTCGTTGATTTCACCTTCGACGGCGGTCCCGGCTAAGTCGCCTTTGACATCCGCTAGAAATACTGGCACTCCAGCATCTGAAAAACTTTCTGCCATTACTTTTAAAGTGATGGTTTTACCAGAGCCGGACGCGCCGGTGATTAAGCCATGCCGATTTGCCATTTGTGGCAAGATGGCAAGCTCCTTTTTGTCGGCGGTTTTACCAATCAAAAGTCGGTTATCTATTAACATAAAAACTCCTCTTTCCTCCATTTTACCATGTCGCATCAAAATCAATGCTATAATATAACATATGTTTTGGAAAATTCTTATCGTTTTTCTGATTTCGATGATTCCACTAGTGGAACTTCGCGGTGCCATCCCCGTTGCCGTAGGCATGGATCTTGGCCTTCCCGAATGGCTAGTCCTTATCGTCGCTATTATTGGGAATACTCTACCAGTTCCAATCATTTATCTTTTTGCTCGAAAAGTTTTAGAATGGGGAAGCAAAGCCAAATGGAAACCGTTTAAAAAATTCTGCGATTTTTGTCTTAAAAAAGGCGAAAAAGGTGGCGAAAAATTACTCGAAAAAGCTGGCAAACACGGTACTTTTTTCGCACTATTTCTTTTCGTTGCCATCCCACTACCTGGCACCGGTGCCTGGACCGGTACTCTTGCCGCGAGTATCTTAAAACTTGATTTTAAAAGGACCATTATTGCTATCATCGCTGGCATTTTGGTCGCTGGCCTCATTATGCTAGCCGTTTCGCTGGGCCTTTTCAAATTCATACTCTAGTAAAACCGCCTTAACCTTGACTTTTTAATGTTTTGTGATATAATAAAAAATAGATCTCGAAATTGGTCGAGAAGTACTTTTCCATCTGTTAAGGAATAAAATAAAGGGGGAATTATCCGTGAAAGCCAGTCGTCGTTACCGCATAGGACCAAAATTTTACCAACGTATCTTACTTCTCTTCGCTGTGATTGTCGTTATCGCAACCCTTCTTGCGGCCACCTGCTCTAAAAAGCAGACCACTAGTCAAACCACAGAAACCATGCCTACCGATGATGCTACTGCTACTACCTCAAGTAGTGCAGTAAAAGAAGTAATAATCCCGGTTAGCCAGACCATCGAAGTCGCTGGTCCCATCGTCTACAGAAATGAATTTCCTGCGTACATCAAATGGGACGAGGAAGACGTCAAAAAGATTCAGACCGCCCTTGGCATTACCGCTAGCGGTCAGTTTGAATCGGAAACCGGCAACGCCGTTCACAATTATCAAAACCGTAAAGGTCTTGGTGTCGACGGAGTCGTCGGGGTTTATACCCTGAAGAAACTTGGCATCACTGAACTGAGAAGCCAAAGCAATCTTCGCTACGTTGCGAATCTTGAGTTCATCGCTGAGAAGTCCACCTCAGATTACCTGATTTATACCAGTGTTTTCTCGAGGAAAATTGCGGTTTATCATCGCGATGATAAAGGCTACTGGAAATGTATCATCTTTGCCGACTGCGGCGTAGGGAAGAATTCTTCCATGACTCCGCTAGGTGAAAATGTAATCAACAGGAAGATGCTCGCAATCCCTTACGGGGATGATACGTATCGTTGTTACATCACCTTCTTTTCTGGGGATTATGGGATTCATTCCACTTCCTGTACGACTGTTGATCCTGCTACTGGACGATTCGATAACATCGAACAACAGATTGGCCGCAAGATCACGCTTGGTGGTATCCAGGTCGAACCAGAAATTGCCAAGTTTATCTATGATAATTGCGGAAATGGCACAATAGTCGTTCGCGACGATCGTGATCTCAAAGATTACGACCCGCTTTCCATCAATCCTTAACGTTTATCCCCGCCACAAGCGGGGATTTTCTTATTTTGCAAATAAATCCTCTTAAACCTTGACTTTTTAGCATAAGTATGATATAATGAAGACATAAGTCTCGAAATTGGTCGAGAAGTACTTTTAAACTATGTTGAGGAACAAAGAAAGGGGGTTCTTTCCATGGAAACTCGTCACTGTGGCACTCAGCGTCAAACCGGTCTATACGTCGTTTCTCTCATCGTAATCCTTGCCTTCATTATTATCGTAATAACAGTCATTTGCCTGCAAAAGTTTGACCAGCCTACTGGCCAACCAGTCTATCCCACGACTAGCTACAAGAACGAATTCCCTAAGTATGTCAAGTGGAACAAAGAAGACGTAAAAAAACTTCAAACTGCACTTGGCGTTAAAGCAGACGGTCGACTTGGACCAGAGACTGGCAACGCTATTCGCGCCTACCAGTATCGCAACGGTCTTAAAGTTGACGGGTCCGCCGGACCAGAGACTCGTAAGAGCCTCGGGCTTACTGGGCTTAAGACCTCAAGCAACTTCCGCTACGTTGCCGACCTCGAGTCGATCGCAAATGGTGCCACCTCGGATTATCTGATTTATATCAGTGATTACTCAAAGAAGATCGCGGTTTACCACCGTGAATCCGCGGGGTACTGGAAATGTCTTTACTATGCTAATTGCAGCACTGGAAAAGATGCTTCTCCGACTCCTCTTGGTGACGACGTCATCCAGCGCAGGGTTGTTTCGTTCCAGAATGAGAAAAAGTATTGGTGTTACGCCGTCTTCTTCTCTGGGAATTACGGGATTCATTCGACTTCCTGTACTTCTTCCGATCCAGCCGTCGGACAGTTTGAAAACGCCGATAGCCAAATCGGAAAGAAACTTTCTTCGCTTGGTTGCATCGTGGTTGAGCCAAATCTGGCAAAATTCATCTACAATAATTGCCCAGATGGCACCCATGTCGTTCGTGACGACCGTAAGCTCAATAATTACGATCCGTTCTCGATTAATTCCTAACATACACCCCGCCTTTCAGGCGGGGATTTTTTATCACAAAAAAATGGCTCCCCCGGCCAGACTCGAACTGGCAACCTCGAAGTTAACAGCTTCTTGCTCCACCATTGAGCTACAGGGGAAGGTATCTCTATTATAGCATATTTTTCTGTTTTGTGGTAAAATTATGTGAATGGAAGAAAAAACAATATTAATCGCCGGTTCTATCACTGTAGATGAGCTTTCAAAGGCCCTTGGTCTTTCTGTGACCGAACTGATTGGTACTCTATTTAAGAATGGGATTGTGGCAACGATTAATCAACGTCTAGATTTTGAAACGGCTTCCATTATTATTGACGAACTTGGTCTTAAGAATGTTAAGTTAGAGAAAAAGAATACCGCCACTAAGACTTCTGATTTTCATCGTGAACTATCAGATAAGGCAGTTTCTCGTCCACCAGTAGTGGCGGTGATGGGTCATGTCGATCATGGTAAAACTACCCTTCTTGATACTTTGTTACATAAGAAAACTGTTGAAAAGGAAGCCGGTGGTATTACTCAACACATTTCAGCTTATCAATTAAAGCATGATGATAGATTGATTACTTTCCTGGATACTCCTGGTCATGAGGCCTTTGCTGCTATTCGCCAACACGGCGCAATGCTAACGGATATTGTAGTGATTGTGGTGGCCGCTGATGATGGCGTGAAGCCACAGACGGTTGAGGCGATTAATTTTGCTAAATCTGCCAATGCTAAGATTATTGTGGCAATTAACAAGATTGACCGTGAGGGTGCGGATATTGATCGTACTAAGGCTGATTTGTCTAATCACGGTCTTCAACCGGAAGAATGGGGTGGTGATATTACGATGGTGCCGATTTCAGCTAAGCAAGGTACTAATCTTGAACAGCTTCTAGATATGATTCTTTTAACTGCTGATATTGAAGAACTTAAGGCTGATGTAGACATTCCGGCAGAGGGTCTCGTGATTGAATCGCATATGGAAACAGGGAAGGGTTCAGTGGTAAATCTTCTAGTTACTGGTGGCGAATTAAAGACTGGTGAGTTTATTGTCGCGGGGGCAACTTATGGCAAGATTCGTACAATGTTAGACTGGCAAGGAAAGCCAAAGGGGAAGGCAACGCCGTCTACTCCAGTTACGGTGACTGGTTTTAAGGAACTTCCGAACTTCGGTGATCGTTTTATTGAGGCGAAAGATGAAAAAACTGCTCGTAGAATGGCACTTCTAAATGCTCAGTCGATTGCAAATGAGTCAGCTTCAGCTAATGTGACTAGTTCAGATTTACTTCGGATGATGAACGTGGCGGATAATTCGAAGATTTTCAACGTAATTATTAAGGGTGACGTGCTTGGCTCAGTGACTTCTGTAGTGGATTCGCTTAAAATGATTGATACTCACGGTGAGATTACTTTGAACATTGTGAGTACTGGCGTGGGCGACGTGAACGAAAATGATGTCTACATGGCCGCAGGTGAAAACACCGTTATTTATGGTTTTAACGTTTCGGTGCCGATCAATATTTCTAAGATGGCAGCGCGCGATAATATTCCTGTGCGCACTTACAAGGTGATTTATGAACTACTTGATGATGCCAAACACGAAATGGAAAACTTACTTGATGCTGAAATCATCGAAGAAGATAAAGGCGAGATGAAGGTGCTTGGTGTTTTCCGCACTGAAAGGACTTCTATTATTGCAGGTGGCGAAGTATTAAAAGGTGATGTGAAGCCGACTTATCTGGCTCGTGTAGTACGTGATAAAGAATATGTCGGTGAAGTGGAAGTGGTATCTGTTCAGAAAGAGAAGATGGACGTGAAAGAACTGGTGGCTGGTGAAACTGGTGGCCTGGCCTTGAGGACTAAATCTAAACTAGAAATTAAACTAAACGATCGCTTGAAATTCTTCACTCGCGAAGCCAAAAAACGCACGTTGTAGTATTATTTCTTATGCTATAATAAGCATAAGGAGTAAGAATGCAGCAGCAAAATGATATTTTTTCAAAGATAATAGCACTGAAAACAGTGATTTTGGGTGCACTAGTGGGATTATTGGTGATTTACGCAATAATTGGGATTATCATGATTTTTTCCAGTAGTTCGGATTTATTATACTCAATTACTAAAATTCTGGCTCCACTTGGGATAATTGGTGTTGCGGCCGTTTTGTCGGTTGATTGTTTTTATAAGATGACCAATAGCGAAAAAATCGTCAGAATGTTTGGGCTAATTACTCTTATATTAGGCGTGCTTGTTGCACTTTTCCTGACATTGATGATTTGGGGAGCAATCCCGATGTACGAAGCGGCAACAATGAGTGGTTATTATAGCTCCTTTTATACTGTTAGTACTCCTACATTTATGTATAAATTGACCATGGCGCTTCTTAGCGTGACTGGTTTTACTTTCCTGGGTTCAATTGTGCTAGGCGTAAAAAACAACCATAATTTAGTAAAACTTTTCAAGTATGTAGCCACTGGGTTTTTGGCAATTTCTTCTTTAATTAGTGTTATAGGAAACTTTGTGGACTTTTCTCAGGATGCTTTAGGTAGCACACGTATTACTCTTCTTCAAATCGTTTCTTGGATTACTGCTCTTTGTCTTGGTGCTGCTGTATTTTATCTTTCTAAAACCACATCTTGGGAGGAAAAGAACTCAGATGGTACTTCATCTGGGCTGAAAACGCCGATTGAACCGATTAAACCGGCTCCATATGAACCAGCCACGGTTGAGATTGCCACCACGGAGACGATAACTATTGAGCCAAATGATCCAGTGGCGCCAGTAGTTCCTGAGCCGTTGAACCCTGAACCCTTGAATCCTGAGCCGTTGGCGGAGCAACCATTGGTGGGGCAACCACCTGTGGTTGAAAACCCGATGGATAAGGTGGTAGCAGCTGAGCCTAAGGCTTTTGGGCATATTATTAAACCAACTGGAGGTAAGGAGTAAGTATGCAATTTGATGAGAATTTTCTACAAGAAATGGGGCTTTCGGCAATGCCGGAAGAGCAAAAACAGAAGTTTTTGGATTATGTACAAGAAGAATTAGAGGTACGCATTGGTGAACGTATTTCTAAGGGCCTCACCGAAGTTCAGTTGAATGAATTTGATAAGATTACCGATCAGGCTGAAGCCGCCAAATGGCTAGAAATCAATCGTCCAGATTACCGTGAAATTGTCACTCGTACCATTGAGGAAATGAAGTCCGAGATTCGGGCAAATCGCGCGAAGCTTATTTAGCGTAGCCGTTTAAGAAGGATTTAGTGTCCATTGCCTTGCGACCTTCGGGTTGCAACTTGTCGATGGCCACTAGTTGCCCGTCAGCGCAGGGAATCGAAAGAAGTGCTGTCTCACCTTGCTTTAGTATGTGCGCTTCTAAAATGATGCAAGAAAGGCCATAGAAGGTATATTTAGGTTTCGGAAAGCCTTGATAGGCGATGATTTTGCGGAAAGTTTGTTCTGCTGTATCTGTTTCTGGAGTTAAAAGTCCCATGGATTTTTCTAATTTACCACAAAAAGTGGCTTTTTCGTCATCTTGTGGGGTTGGTTCTGGCAGTTTCGTTAAGTTCTTTACAATCCACTCTGCCCCTGTTTCAGCGAGAGTTTGGTAGATTTCGAGTTTACTAAGAGGTAGATTTTTTAGAGTTTCTTGGTGATATACCGGCCCGGCGTCCATGGCTTTGACGAGTTTCATTACTGATACTGAAAAATCTGTATTTCCAGCTAAAATTGCTGACTCTATTGGGGAAGCGCCACGATAAAGTGGCAACAGGGAGGGGTGTACGTTTAAAATACCCTCTGGTTCGAATAAATCTAGCACATCGCTTTTAATCATTACACCAAACGAGGCTAAAATGCCATGAGCCTCAGGGTTTTCGCGTTTCAAAAGTTTTACTTCTTCTAAATCAGCTTTTTCTCGGGCGTGAAAAATCACCTGACAGTGGCGTTGAATCACTTCTAGAGCATAATCTGCCAGAGGGCCATTTCCAAAAAAGATGACTTTTTCCATTGTAGATTATTCCTCGCCCCAGAGTTTTTGATTATTTTTAATCTTTTTATCATAATCTACTGGTACTAAATCACCGCTGTCACTCATTTCATAGAAGGCGTCTTTGTCGTCACGAATGTGGTCAATGAATAAAATGCCGTCTAGATGGTCAATTTCGTGAAGCAAGGTCCTGGCTAATTCATCGGTGGCTTTAATGCGTACCTCTGTACCGTCTTCTAGTTTGGCTTTTACGCGTACCTTAGTAGCGCGGGGAACCATGCCATAAATCGTAGGAACAGATAGACATCCCTCGTAGTCCTTTTTGATTTTTCCTTCGGCTTTGATTACTACTGGATCAATTAAGGCAGTGAAAGAAGCATTTTTCTTGTCTTCCATATCGTCGCGAATAATAATGATGCGCTTTAAAACACCCATTTGTGGTGCCGCCATAGCTGCGGAGAGCTCATAGGGGTGGTCTTTTTCCCAATCAAGAGAAAGCTGACGCATTTTTGAAATGACGTCTTGAATATCTGGCGTGATTTTGCCAACTTTTTCCGATTTCTCCCTGAGCCGCGGATCCGGCGTAGTAATGATTTTCATAAGCTTAATTATAGCATATTTATCCCTGTAAGGTCAAGACTGCCTTATAGCAGGCTTGGCGGGTCCAAGGTAAGGCGGAAATTTTGGTCTAGATTCGAGCACATTTTTAAGAGTTCTTTTCTAGACTTGGAACGGATAATCATTTCCCAGGTGTAACCCTTGATAGTGCGTTCGTGGAAGGTTGGTTGGGGTGGGGAGACTAGGAAATTGGCATTTTGTTGTAGTTTTTGGGCAATTTCGCGCATTTTTTTGATGATGATGGCTTCGGTTTTCATAGTGAGTTCTAGTTTTACGACGTATTTATAAGGTGGGAAACCGGATTTTTGACGCTGTTTTAAGAGATACTTAGCAAATTCTTCGTAGTTTTCTTCGGTGGCGTATTTTAAAACAGGATGCTCTGGTCGGAAAGTCTGGATAATAACTTCGGCCGCATCGAGATGGCCACGTCCAACGCGTCCGATTACCTGGGTAATAAGCTGGAAAACGCGTTCTTCGGCGGCGTAATCTGGCAAAGAGAGCCCGGCATCGGCTTGTACCACTCCTACGGTGGCGAGTTTTGGTAAATCTAACCCCTTGGCAAGGCCTTGTGTTCCTACCAAGATATCAACTTTTCCGTCGCGCACTTCTTCATAGATTGCGTCGAGGGTTTCACCCTTCTTATTATCGGCGTCAAAGCGTTTAATTCTTGCTTTAGGGAAGAGTTTTTTTAACTCGCTTTCGAGTAGTTTAGTGCCAAAACCTTTGTGAATAAGGCCTAAATGACCGCATTCAGGGCAGGAAAGAGGTACTTTTTCATGGTGTTCACAGGTGTGACAAACTAATTCGTAGGTGTCTGCGTGTAAAGTGAGTGGCAAGAAACAGTTTGGACAGGTGATTTCGTGCCCGCAGTGCTCGCAAATCGTTAGAGGAGCTGATCCTCTTCGATTATGGAAAATCAGTGTTTGGCGCTTTTCTTCTAGGTTTTTCTTAATCGATGCAAGTATTTGGTTAGAAAAATACTTGTTTTTCGAGAAATCTTCTCGGTTTTTGAGATCAATAATATTGATGTTGGCTTTTTTGGCTTCTTTTTTAGCGCGCTCTTTTAGAGTGACCAGGGAGTCTTTCTGTTTAGCAATATAATAATCAGTGACTGTTGGGGTGGCTGAACCGAGGATACACTGGCCATTAACGGCCGTGGCGATAAAACTGGCGACTCGGATAG
>JAEEGF011669633.1_pt1 | contig 17378 bp, 13 predicted proteins | sample 9134171 | NCBI WGS metagenome assembly JAEEGF01 (sample SAMN16246542, study PRJNA631951) | gut metagenome | biome: gut microbiome; feature: rumen; material: AP-attached | host: Bos | place: Iran: Karaj | collected 2018-10 | reverse complement strand
TCATCTCGCCAATAGCCAGCGAGGTTTCATAGTGTTCCTGTTCATACCCGAACGACCCAGCCATGCCACAGCAGCCAGAAGGAATGACATGCACTTTTGCCCCTGTCAACAGCTGTTGCAAGACCTTGGCAGTCTTGTCAATGCCTACCATGGCCTTCTGATGGCAGTGACCGTGTATCCATATCTCCATTGCTGTTTTCTCGAAATAGTCCGGCGATATGTTACCGGCCTGGATTTCCCGTAACAGAAATTCATCGTAAAGCAGACAGTTGCGACCTAATGCCTTTGCCTTGTCCCTGTTCTCGGGGGCTACCAAATCGGGGTACTCGTCCCGGAAGCTCAGGATGCACGAAGGTTCTATGCCTACCAACGGATGAGCATCGGTTACCTTATCAGCCAACAGGCTGACATTCTTCTCGGCGAACTTCTTTGCTAACTTCAGACAGCCTTTAGAGATAGCCGCCCTCCCGCTTTCAACGTGCTTGGGTATCTCCACCTGATAGCCTAACCGCATCAGAAGCCGGGCAAAGGTCAGCCCCAGTTCTGCTTCCTGAAGGTTCGTGAACTCATCAGCAAAAAGGAAAACCTTTTTATGTTTGAAATTGGAAGCTTGAAATTTACAATTCTCTTTATAGACCAGCTGACGCATGGAATATCTGCTTAACGACGGAATCTGTCGCTTGGAAGAGAACCGGATTGCTTTCTTGATAAGGCCGGAACTGAGGTTCCATGAAGCAACGGCATTGTAGAGCGGCCTTATGGCGAAGCCCAACTGCTCAATCTGCGCCATGCGGGCAACGAGATAGCTGCGCAGCGGTGTGCCATGCTTGTCGTAGTAATGCTGAAGAACCTCCGCCCTCAAACGGGTCATGTCTACGTTCGAAGGACATTCGCTTCTGCATCCTTTACAAGCGAGACAGGAATCCAGCACTTCTTTTACGAGGCTTTCATCACCCCCACGGGTCAGGATCTCGCGCAGCACATTTGCCCTTGCCCTGGTGGTCTTTAGTTCATCTCTGGAGACTTTGTAGGCGGGACATAATGTACCGCCGATGATGTTTGATTTACGACAGTCACCTGCACCGTTGCACTGCTCAACACTACACATCAGCGCATTCATCTGGCTCTTGGCACCTGTGGCACCCGGAGCCGTACATTCATCAAAGTCAGCCTTCCAGTTAAAGTAGGTATGGTCTGTGCCAAGTTCTCGCTCTATCTCATATACCTGGCCTATATCAAAGCGCAACATGCTGTCAATGGGGAGCGTGTCGACAATCTTATGAACATTGAACATCCCGTCAGGATTCCGTCGAGCACCCCGATGTCATAGCACTAGGGCGGGCCATGACGGGGCGCAAGCATGGTATGATGCATGTGAAGTTAGACAACGTGCTGTGTCATGTGAACTACATGCCCGTTTCGGATACCGGATGGAGCATTGCTCTGGTGTGTCATGATGACGACGTGCTGGCCGACTACAATCACCTGACCATCATCCTTATTGCCTTCATTGTCGTAGGCATGTTGGGTATCGCATGGATTACTCGAAGGGTCGTGCAGCGCAACATCCGTCCGCTTAACGAGCTTATGGTGGCCACGGAGAAAGTGTCGGAGGGCAACTACGACATCGAGATACCGCCGACCGACCACAAAGATGTAATTGGAAAACTGCAGAATGCCTTTCGACGCATGCAACAGGCACTCATATCGCGTGAGGACGAAATCCGTAAGAATGACGCAGAGATAGCAGCCGAGAGCGCTGAGCTGGAACGCTCGTTGCCCTTGGCTCGCGAGACCTCTAAGCTGAGGAAAATATTTGTCCAGAACGTCTCGCGTCAGTTTGTCACACCGCTCAATGTCATTGAGGGCCTGTCGCGTGTCATTCATGACAACATCGCTTCCAGGAACGACAGTCATGCGGAAAAGTGGCAGCAGGACGACATCGGCCAGATCAAGGCCATGATAAAGCACAGCGCAAACCAGTTGCTTCGCACCACCTACATGCTTTATGACACCTCAGACGTTGGTGTTGCCGACTCCTCGCGCTATCAGAAGAAGAACGTCGTACCCTGCAACAATCTGGCACGGGAATGTATAGACTATACAAAGGAACAGTTCACCGGTGCGGTCTTCCATTTTGAGACTGAGCTGCCCGATAGCTTCAGCATCAGTACCAACCGACTCTTCCTGATGCGAACCATCAGAGAATTGCTCTATAACTCAGCCAAATACTCCGACCGGCAGCACATCACGCTGCGGGTTACGCAGACCGATACCACTGTACGTTTTATCGTCGAGGATGTCGGTCCTGGTATGCCCGAGAATTCCAAGGAACTGATGTTTATGCCGTTCACCAAGGTCGACGACCTGTCCGAAGGTCTCGGCCTCGGACTGCCACTTTGTAAGACGCACATGGATAATCTCGGCGGTACGCTCATTTATGATGAGAGCTACAGGCAGGGTTGCCGCATCATTGCCGAGCTGCCTAAAGAATGACCCTCGGAATGTGGCTTCTATTTTGGGTATAGGCGCAAGGTATTTTGTGTATAGCCGCAAAGTGTTTTGGGTATAGGCGAAAGGTCGTTAGGGTAGGGGTGAGTAGTCGATAGGTGCCGCCTCTCTCCCTGTTTGCAGCATCCTTATTCCACGTCATTGACGGTTACGGTCACAGCGGTGACCATATAGTTTTGTTTGTTATAGCGTTGTTGGTTATCGAATAATCACAGCAGTTGGCCGTTGATGAGGGAAAGGGTGAGGGACTTTTGGGAGAGTTTTACCTTCTTGGTGATGCGGCGGGAGGCGTCGAGGATGGTGACGGTGATGGCGTTTTTCGATTTTGAGAGGTTCTGGAGGTGGATGGTGGGGTGTGGTTGTTGGATGGTGGTGGCTTCCACGTTACTGCCTTGGATGAAGAAGTGGAGGGAAGTCGCGGTGGAGTGGTTCTTGTCAATGGTAAAGGTGGCGGATGAGCCGTTTTCGCCGATGGTGGTCGGGACGGGGAAGACGGGCTTGCCTTCGGGGGTGGTGATGTTGGTCAGGACGCCCTCGGAGGTGCCGGAGAAATTGGAGAGTAGCAGACTGTAGGGGCTGTCATCGGTACCGTTAGGGACGATGATGCCGTTCCAACCTTCGGGAGTGGAAAGGCTGAGGGTGAGCGAGGCGAGGTGGGCGGTCTCGTCGGCGGTGACATTGCTGTAGTAGACGATGGTGCGGCGGTCGACGACGTCGCCTTGACGGACGGTGCGGCTCTGGTCGCTGTAGGAGGCGTAGAGCTTGGCGGTCATGACGGAGTTGTTGTTGGCACGTTCGCCGAAGGCGATGGCTTTGGGCTGCGGCAGCGCCGCAGCATGGACGACCTGAGGGGTGATACGTTTAGTTACGGTGGGAGCGGTGATGATGCCGAAAGTGTTGTCGATGTTTGCCCATGGGCCGTTCATGGTGGTCATGGTGGTGCCGTCGAGCTGGTGGGTGCCGTCCTGGGTGTAGAGGGTGCGGGTGGTCTTGGTCAATTCGTCGACGCTGATGGCCATCAGGCCGCCTCGCTCGGCGGTGATGGTAGCATCGGTGTTCGCGCGTACCTCATCTATATAAATGACAGCGTTGCCTGGGGTGGAGTAGAGGGCGAAGCGGTTGTTCAGGGCGTCATCGTTGGTCTGTAGTTCACCGTTCATGACGTAGCTGTTACCGTCCAGCTGGTAGTTGCCGCTGACGACGGGCGTAGCGTTGGTCTTACGGCCCTGCACTTCGTACCATCCGATGAAGTTGCCCGTATTGTTAGCACGGAAGGGGACGATGAGGTTGAACGTTGAACGTTGAACGTTGAACGTTGAAGGGGGAAAAGGTGAGATGTAGCCTGTGTAGCTGCGCAGGCCGTTGCTCCATGAGAAGCAGGTGAAGCGGTGGGGCGTGGCGGCGCGGATGATGTTTTGCGAAGCAAGATGCTTCGCCTGCGAGAAATTGCTGATGAAGGCTTCCCATTGGGTAGGGGAGAGGTCAGCGGTTGGCAGTACTTCGTGCATGAGCCAGGTCATCATGACGCGGTGGGCCTCGACGCCCATTCGGCGGGCTCCCACGTCGGGGCGCAACAGCCACGAACCGTCGGCGGTGGTCTGTTGGCGTGCTTTGATCATCATGTAGGCGCGGTTCTCGAGCATCAAGGCATGTGGGTCGCGCAGGAAGCAGGCATTAGTGGAATAGCTGGTAATCTGGTCGTAGAGGAACAGGCTCCAGTCGTTGCCGTTGGGCATGGCCAGTTCACCGTCGGCCAGTGCTAACCAGTAGAGCACGTCGCGCATCACACGGTCGTTGTTGTGCATCAGGGCGTTGGTCTGCCACTTCTCGGTGCCATGAAGCCCCTTCTGGAACAGCTTCAGGGCCAGTGCAGCCTCGCCTAACTCTTGGATGACGACGTTCTGGTAAGAGGTGTGAAAGTAGTTGTGGTTCTGCAGCGTGTAGTCGTCGTACAAGTTCTGGCCACGGTACAGGTCGGCTATGGTCTTGGTGTCGTAGTCAGGGTCGATAACAGTCCGGTCTGTGGCATCGTCTTTCTGTGAATAGCTGTTGATGGCAAACTCGCGCAGCCGTGCAAACCATAGCGGTGCCAAGGGATCGTCGGGGAATAATCCCAAGGTGACAGCCAGCACGTCGGCCTCCCATCCGTTCTCCTCGGCCTTGGTGTCGCCAGCATATCCCGTGGGGATGTCGCGCTGCAGCTCGTAGTTGCACTCAGCCTTCAGCAGCTGGTAGATGTAGTTCCGTTGCACTTCGCTGAGCCTGTCCCACTGGAAGAAGGCGGAGTAAGCCACGGACATGGCCCATAGAGAACTTTCCCATACGGCATCGTCCTTGGACGTTGAGCCCCAGTAGTTATTGCCCTTACAGACTTTCAGCCGGTTAGCCTTATGGGTGGAGTAGGAGAATACGAGGCTCTGCATGGCCATCCGTTCCAGGTCGTCCCAGGTGACACCTGGGGGCAGTTGCACGCGGCCTTTGGCGTACTTCACGAGAAAAGCGCAAATCATCCCGAGGTCAGCGTTAGGCCGCACGCCCCGTTCGTCGTTGGCCATGGTATTCTCGCCTCGGAAACAACCGCAGGGCTCGTCAAGGCTATTAGGAGCCTGACAGGGCTGGAAGTCGTTTTTTATGTAGGTGGTGAAGTCGGCCAGCATCTGTAGCAGGTCGGCCTTCATTTGGGCTTCGGGCACGAAATCGAAAACCGCCTTTGCCGGAATGGTAGCAAAGGTCAGCAGGACTATTATGACGGTCAGCAGTCTCCTCATGAACGGCCTTAGAGTCCCAGTTCAGGATCGCTTCCGAAACTTTCGCTGCCGACTGTCACGCGGCGTATGACTTTTTGGTCGTAGCCCTTGTGCATGATGCCCGTTCGGAGCAGCATGTCGCTGTAATTGACGGTGGGAATGACGATTCCTAAGATGCCAATACCTGCAGTTACACCCTCTGGATGGAGGTTGTTGTGGATGAGCATCGTCGAGTGGAAAGCGTGGCGGTAGTACTTCAGCTCATTGAACTTATTGAAGCTGGCCACCACATCCTCATTAGGCACCGTGTCGGCAGTCGTGAAGATGTAGGACATGTTGTGGACGGCGTCGTCGATGTCGTCAGTCCTGATACTGTCGTTGTCAAGCAGGCACTGGTAGATGTTGTCGGTCGTCTCGGCCGTCATCTGCTCTTCATTAGGGATGCTGAAGTGGGCGACGATCAGCAGCACGATGCCGATAACCACCAGCAGGATAATCTTACCTAAGCAGCTGTGCCAAACCTGCTGCACAAGCGTCTCGTGGGTCTTGTAGTTCCCGTTTTGTGTCTGTGGCATATTATAAAGTTTATAGTTCTTGATGAGATATCAGATTCATGAACTCCTGGCGGGTCTTAGCCTGGTTGAAGGCACCGCTGAAGTCGCTGGTGGTGGTGATGCTGTTCTGCTTCTCCACGCCGCGCATTTGCATGCACATGTGCTTGGCCTCCACGACGACCATGACGCCGAGGGGGTGGAGTGTCTGTTCGATGCACTCCTTGATTTGCAGGGTCAACCGTTCCTGCACTTGCAGCCGGTGGCTGTAGATGTCGACCACGCGGGCAATCTTCGACAGCCCGGTGATGTATCCGTTGGGAATGTAGGCCACATGTACCTTGCCGTAGAAAGGCAGCATGTGGTGCTCACAGAGTGAGAAGAAGTCGATGTCCTTGACGATGACCATCTGCGAGTAGTCCTCCTTGAACAACGCGTCGGTCAGTACCTTGTGGGCGTCCATCTCGTAGCCACGGGTCAGTACCTGCATGGCCTTTGCCACGCGCATCGGGGTCTTGAGCAGCCCTTCGCGTTCAGGGTCTTCGCCTAACAGCGTGATAATGTCTTTATAGTGCGATGCGAGTTCTTCGAGCCCTTCGCGGAATACTTCGTTTTCTGGATACACCTTATTTAATTATGAATTACGGATTGTCAATACTGTACGGTAATTTTACCTTTCACAATGGAGGCACCACTGATGCCGAGCTTACGAATGTTCATCAGCATCTCGTGAGCTTCCTCGTATGTGCGGTAGTTGCCTACGCGGCAAATCCATCGTGGCGAGTAGAAGTGTACATAGATAGGCTCCTCGGGGTACTTGGCCTTGATGGTGTTGCCTATCTGTTCAGCCTTCTGCCGGTCCTTACGCTGGTTGCCTCCGGCAAAGGCCTGCACGCGGTAGCCGTTGATTTTGTAGCCGCCAACCATCACTTTTCGACGGTTGTCGATGACCACAGGATCGTCAATGGTCGTGGTGTCTTGTTTCTGCTCCAGGATTTTGGCCAGTTGCTCACGGGCCTTGGCTGCATCAGTCTTGGGTGTTACAGGCTTGTCGTCGTTGGTCTTTTCAGGTTGGGCGTCGGCCTGCTGCTTGCCGTTCACCAGTTCGTCGATGTCCTTCGAGTGGGTGACGGTCAGCGTACCTTCCTTTGCGCTGTCCTTTTGCTGGATGCGTTGAGTGAAAGTCTGCGCATTGGCCGTCGTTAGACAGCCAATGCACAGGATTACTATGTTGACGAATTGTCTCATCACTTTACTTCTTCCAAGCGTCAATGATGCCCTTGAAGTCGGCAGCCTTCAGTGAGGCACCGCCAATGAGGCCACCGTCGATGTCGGGCTTGGCAAACAGCTCAGGAGCATTCGAAGCCTTGCACGAGCCACCGTAGAGGATGGTGGTGTCGTCGGCAACGGCCTGGCCGTACTTCTCGGCGATGATGCTACGGATATAGGCGTGGATTTCCTCAGCCTGCTCAGCGGTAGCGGTCTTGCCGGTACCGATGGCCCAGATGGGCTCATAGGCGATGACAATCTTGCGGAAGTCCTCTTCCGAGAGGTTGAACACTGAGCCTTCCAGCTCGGCCTTCACCACCTCGTTCTGCTTGCCGGCCTCACGCTCATCAAGACTCTCACCGATGCAGAAGATGACCTTCAGGTCGTTCTTCTGTGCCAGCAGCACCTTCTCCTTCAGAATCTCCGGGGTCTCCTTGTAGTACTCACGGCGCTCGCTGTGGCCGAGGATGACGTACTGTGCACCCGTTGACTTCACCATCTCGGCACTCACCTCACCGGTGAATGCACCCTTCTCCTTGTCGGCGCAGTTCTCAGCACCCAGGCCAATGATGTCCTGGTCGAGGAACTCGGCGATAGAGGCGAGGTGGATGAACGGTGTGCAGATGACCACACCGCAGTTGGGCTTGTCAGCCTTCAATGTTTCGTTCAGCTCCTTTGCAAGAGCAATACCATCCTGGAGATTCATGTTCATCTTCCAGTTTCCTGCAACAATTTTCTTTCTCATGTTCTTTTTTATTTTATAGGGTTGATTTGTTGTCTGACTTGCGGCGTAGCCACTTGGTCCACATCCAGGTGCGGTCGGCCAGCGAGAGCAGGCTGAGCGGCAATACGAACCACAGCAGCAGCGTGATGATGCGCTTGGGCACGTTGTTGTCCGGCATCTGGCCAATCTCCAGCTGTTCAAGGGGCTTCGACGAGCTTGCCTCCTCGAGGTCAGGCAGGTCGTTGTGGCTCCACTTGCGGATGATAGTGCCATCTTTCATCAGCAGCAGTCCGGGATTGCTGCGGATGACGGTCTTCAGCGTGATGCCATCGGTGAGACAGAACGGGTATTCGGCTCCCGTTATCTCCCGCCACCGCTCAATGTTCTGGTGCGTGCTCGACGTCAAGCAGTAGAAGCCGTAGCCGTGCTCATTGGCATACTCGTACAGCTCGTTGATGAGGTCGAGCCTGGAGTCGTCGGCCTGTTCCAGGTAGGGCGACACCATCAGGAACACGTAGCTCGAATCGTTGAGCAGTGTTTCGGTGATGTCCTCGCCGTCCTTCACGTTCTCGATGAAGAAATCGGCATAGGGCAGGTCTTCACCGTCCATGGTGCGCTGCCAGTTCTGACGCAGGTTGGTACCTACGTGGTAGGGCCGGAAGTCGAACGTGGGCAGATAGTAAAGGCTCCACGCCGAGATGGCCAGGATGAACAGCGCCGAGTAGTTGATGACAATCCACTGGTTCGACTTGCTGACGAACCTGAACATCTCCTTGGGCCACAAAGCCACGACGATGGCACACACAAGCAGCACGACGTTTTTCCAGAACGTCTGCCAGTTGGTGAGCACCAGTGCGTCGCCGAAGCATCCGCAGTCGCTGATGGGGTTTGCTATGGCTAACCACAGCGTCAGTGGCGTCATCACCGCCATAATCAGTAATATCAGTCTCGATGTCAGCCTCCGCCGAATCGCAAACAGCAGGAAGATGCCTAAGCAGAACTCCACTGCCGATTGAAGTACCGACGCCCCGAGGGTTGCCATGTCGGGCAGCAGTCCGCCGAGGTGCATGGCCTCGAGGTAGTCGTCTATCTTGTATTGTGTGCCTAACGGGTCAACCGCCTTGACGAATCCTGAGAGGATAAAGACGACGGCCAGTATGATGCGACAGACGTTGACACACAGTTTCTTCATTACTCAGTCAGTTTGATAACCCCGAAGACGGCGTAGTTCACAATGTCCATGTAGTTGGCGTCGATGCCTTCACTCACTTTCAGGCTCTCGCCACTCACCTCCAAGTCCTCAATCTCCTTGATGCGCTCAATCTTGGTGAGTATCAGATCGGTGTACGAACTGACCCGCATGGAGCGCCACGCCTCGTCGTAGTCGTGGTTCTTACGTTTCATCAGCTCCAGTGCCTCCTGGGCATGCTTGTCGTAGAGCACCATTGCCTCGTCGTTGGTGATGTCCACCGTGTCGGCGAAGCCTTTCTCCAACTGTATCAGTCCCACAATGCCGTAGTTGATGAGCGCGATGAACTCAGGTCTGATGCCTTCGCCCACACGGCTCACCTTCTTCATTTCCAAGGAACGTATGCGTTTTGCTTTAATGAACAGCTGGTCGGTCAGCGCCGTCGGCCGCAGGATGCGCCACGAGGCCCGGTAGGCGTGCAGCTTCTGCTCGAAAAGGGCACGACATTCGGCGATTGCCTGTTCAAATTCGGCGTTAGTATGTTCGAACTTATCCATATTTGGGTGCAAAGGTACAAAAATTAAGTGAAAAGTGAAAAGTGAAAGGTGAAAAATTTGCTGCTGCCAGCCTATTTTTTGAACTTTCCTACAATTCTTTCTGCTTTTTGTGGATGTAACGAATCTTGGCACAGAGCACCTCGAAGCGCGTCTGCAGCGAGTCGCGCCTCACCCTTGTCTTGGTCAGCATCGTCAGTTCCTCGGGTGTCGCCTTCAGTTCCTGCTTGTCTTTTTCCACCTTCTGCTTCAAGGTCTCATAGTCACTCTTCACCACTTGCAGCAGGCTGTCGACGACGGCCAACTCCTCCTGCGACCGCTTCAGTTCGATGTTCTGTTGCAGTATCAGGGCCTGCTTACGGGTTTCGATGGCTCCGGGGTACACTTTGCGCAGCGAATCGATAGTGATAAGCGCCCTGTCATACTGCTTTTGTTCGAACTGTTGGCCGGCTTTTTGCAGCATCTGCTCAGCCGCCTTTTGCTTGTCATCGCTGCATGCCACCAGCATCGCAGCGAGTAAAATCCATACTAAATGTTTCATATCTGCCTGCAAAGGTACGAAAATAATTGATAATACACAATTGAAAATTGATATTTATTTTGTACTTTTGCACCCGCAAAAGAAAAAAAGGAACATGAAGCTATATTCTGACAACGAACTGGCTCAGCTGTTAGACCAGCAAATATTTCACTTGATAAGCGATGCTGCCGACCGTCTTGGCGTGGAATGCTACGTCGTGGGAGGCTATGTGCGCGACCTGTTTTTGGAGCGTCCCAGCAACGACATCGATGTCGTTGTTGTGGGAAAGCCTCACCCCCTAACCCCCTCTCCAACTGGCGAGGGGGAATCTCGTGTTAGCGTGGGTATTGCGGTAGCTAAGGAGCTGAAGCGCATGCTTGGCCGCAAGGCTCACCTCTCAGTTTTCAAGAATTTCGGCACCGCCCAGGTGAAAGTCTCCCCCAGTGGGGGGAGGATGGAGGGGGCTGTTGAGGTGGAGTTCGTCGGTGCCCGCCGCGAGAGCTATAGCCACGACTCGCGCAAGCCGATTGTCGAGGACGGCACCTTGGAGGACGACCAGAACCGGCGCGATTTCACCATCAACGCGATGGCCATCTGCCTGAATAAGGAACGTTTTGGGGAGCTCGTCGACCCCTTCAACGGCCTGGCCGACCTCGAGGACGGCATCATCGCCACGCCCCTCGATCCCGACATCACCTTCAGCGACGACCCGCTGCGTATGATGCGCTGCATTCGCTTCGCCACCCAACTGAACTTCCAAATAGAGGATGAGACTTTCGAGGCCTTGGAGCGTATGGCCGAGCGCATCCGTATAGTCAGTGGCGAGCGCATCGAGGTGGAGTTGAACAAAATCATCATGTCGCCCCATCCCAGTCGCGGCTTCGTTGACCTGCAGCGTTCGGGTCTGCTCAACATCATCCTGCCCGAACTGGCCGCCCTCGACATCGTGGAGCAGAAGAATGGGCGGGCGCACAAGAATAACTTCTATCATACTTTGGAGGTGTTGGAGAATGTGGTAAAAGCCCCCTCCAACCTCCCCCCACTGGGGGAGGCTTCTCTGCCACCCCATCCCTCCAACCTCCCCCCACTGGGGAAGGCTTCTCTGCCACCCCATCCCTCCACCCTCCCATCGGGGGAGGCTTCAGAGGGCATTAAGGATTATTTCAAGACGGCATCTCCAGTTGACTACGATTTGTTGAAGAAACATGCAGATGAGCATAGGGATAATCCTACAGAAGCAGAATCTGTATTATGGGAATTATTAAGAGGAAAAAACGTTGGCGAGAAATTTCGTCGTCAACATATCATTGGTGAATATATCGTCGACTTTGTCTGCCTTAAACGCCAACTGGTCATAGAGGTCGATGGAGGTTATCATCTCACGCCAGAACAGCAGAAACAAGACCGTTTGCGAACCGAAGAACTTCAGAAGTTGGGGTACAGGGAAATCCGTTTTACTAACGAAGAAGTTTTATTTGCTCCCGACACGGTTGTTTCCAAGATTTGTTCGGCTCTGGAGCATCAAGCCTCCCCCAGTGGGGGGAGGTTGGAGGGGGCTTCTCTCTTTTTACGCTGGGCCGCTCTTCTTCACGACATCGGCAAGACGAAGTCGAAGCGGTGGGAACCTACGATTGGCTGGACCTTCCATAACCATAATTATATAGGGGCGAAGATGGTGCCCGACATTTTCCGCCGGCTGAAGCTGCCAATGGGGGCTGAGATGAAGTACGTGCAGAAGCTCGTCGACCTGCACATGCGACCCCAGGCTATTGCCGACAGCGAGGTCACCGACTCTGCCGTACGCCGACTGCTGAACGATGCCGGCGATGACATTGACGACCTGATGACCCTCTGTGAGGCCGACATCACGTCGAAGAACGAGGTGAAGAAGAAAATATTCCTCGAGAACTTCCGTATGGTGCGTGAGAAACTGGCTGACCTTGTTGAGAAGGATTATAAGCGACTGCTCCAGCCCGTCATCGACGGTAATGAAATCATGGAGTTGTTCAACCTCAAGCCCAGCCGTGAGGTGGGCACTCTCAAGCAAACACTCAAGGATGCCGTTCTCGACAACCGTGTGCCCAATGAGCGCGAACCCCTCATGCAGCTCCTTATGGAAAAGGCCCGTCAGATGGGGCTCAAAGTTGAATAAGGTGTTAAAAAGATATAAAGAAGTGGTGGAATACACTTCTTTTTTGTAACTTTGCAGGTTGAAAACTACGTAGATGACAACGGGTTTCCCAAGAGAAAGGGTCAGAAACAATAATATAATTAAACGATAAAGTATGAAAAAAAGTAAGTTTTTAGTGTTTGCTGCTGCTGCGATGCTGCTGGCTTCTTGTGGCGGTGGCGGCGGTCGTCCCACGTTTGGCGACAACGAGTATCCGGTGCTGACGGTAGGCACGCAGAGCGCCTCGTCGCAGGCTACTTACCCGGCAACCATCAAGGGTGTGCAGGATGTGCAGATCAGCCCGAAGGTACAGGGTTTCATTACACAGATTAACGTGAAGGAAGGCCAGACGGTGAGTGCCGGTCAGGTACTCTTTGTCCTGGACAATGCGACTTACCAGGCTCAGGTGCGCCAGATGCAGGCCGCGGTGAATACTGCGCAGGCTGCTTGCAACACGGCCAAGCTGAATTACGAGAATTCGCAGAAATTGTATGAGAACAAGGTGATTGGCGATTTCGAGTTGCAGTCGGCCACCAACAGCTATGAGAGTGCGAAGGCTTCACTGGCTCAGGCACAGGCCGGTCTGGCTTCGGCCAAGGAGACGCTGAGCTTCTGCTATGTGAAGAGTCCTGCCGCCGGTGTAGTGGGTACGCTGCCGTTCAAGGTGGGTGCCTTGGTCAATACGGCTTCGGTGCTGACTACCGTGTCGAACAACTCGACGATGGAGGTTTATTTCTCGATGACCGAGAAGGATGCCTTAGAGATGTCGAAGAGCGGTGACGGCCTGCAGACCCTGCCCGCTGTGCAGTTGCGTCTGGCCGACGGTACCATGTATGGACATGAGGGCAAGGTGACGAAGATGAGCGGTGTGATTGACCAGACTACTGGTACAGTGCAGATGATTGCTGTCTTCTCCAACCCCGAGAAGTTGCTGAAGAGCGGTGGCTCAGGTGCCATCGTCATTCCTCACGACAATGCATCGGCTATCGTTATCTCGCAGTCGTGTGTGTCGGAGGTGCAGAACAAGAAGTTTGTCTATACTGTAGGTAAAGATAATAAGGTGAAGTACACCGAGATTCAGGTAGCTCCGCAGAACGACGGTCTGAACTACGTTGTGACCGACGGCCTGAAGGTGGGCGACAAGTACGTTACCAACGGCATCACGAAGCTGACCGACGGTATGGAGATTGTGCAGATTACTCCCGAGCGTTACCAACAGAAGATTCAGGAACAGGCAAAGGCCATGAGCGCCGGTGACATCGTGAATGCGATGAAGAAGTAAAATTGTAAATCGTAAATTGTCAAATTGTAAATTAGTATGACTTTTACAACATTTATCAAACGCCCGGTATTGTCGACGGTGATATCCATCCTCATCGTCCTGCTGGGTATCATCGGACTGGTGTCGCTGCCTATTGAGCAGTACCCCAACATAGCGCCTCCTACCGTTGCGGTATGGACCAGCTATCCCGGTGCTGATGCTGAGACGGTGAAGAACTCGGTCATCACGCCGCTGGAAGAAAGCATCAACGGTGTGGAAGGCATGGACTATATTTCGTCGACGGCAGGTGCCGGCTCGGCACAGATCAGTGTGCTGTTCCGCCAGGGCATGAATGCCGATATGTGTGCTGTGAACGTACAGAACCGCGTACAGCAGGCCTTGGCCTTGCTGCCGGCTGAGGTGACGCGAATTGGTGTGACGGTGACGAAGCGCCAGACCTCGCAGGTGCTGATGTTCACGCTGACCTCTGATGGTCGCTACGACGACGAGTTCCTAACGAACTATAACAACATCAACATCATCCCTGCCATCAAGCGTATCCAGGGTGTGGGTGACGTGCAGTCGCCTGGTCTGAAGACCTACTCCATGCGTATCTGGCTGAAGCCTGACGTGATGAAGCAGTACAACCTGATGCCCTCGGACATCTCGAATGTGCTGGCCGAGCAGAACATTGAGGCTGCTCCGGGTTCGTTCGGACAGGAGTCAAACGTGGCCTACGAATATGCCATGCGCTATACAGGTCGTCTGAAGACGGCTGAGGAGTTTGGCGATATCATCATCTCCAACGATGCCAACGGACAGACCCTGAAGCTGAGGGATGTGGCGAAGATTGAGCTGGGCGGACAGCAGTACTCGGTGTCGATGAGAAACAACAACCTGCCGTCTGTGTTAGGTATGGTGCAGCAGATTGCCGGCTCCAACGCCAACGAGATTGCCAAGCAGGTGAAGGCCGAGTTGGAAGAGCAGGCCAAGCTGTTCCCGCCGGGCATGGAATACAAGATCAACTACGACGTGACGGAGTTCCTGTATGCCTCTATCGAGGAGGTGGTGTTCACGCTGGTGTTCACGTTGATCCTGGTGTTCATCGTTATCTATGTGTTCCTGCAGGACTGGCGCTCGACGCTCATCCCGCTGATTGCCGTGCCGGTGTCGCTGGTCGGTACGTTCTTCTTCCTCAGCGTCTTCGGCTTCTCTATCAACCTGCTCACGCTGTCGGCCCTGCTGCTGGCTATTGCCATTGTGGTGGACGATGCCATCGTGGTGGTCGAGGCCGTGCATGCCAAGCTGGACCAGGGCTACAAGTCGACGCTGACGGCCTCGATAGATGCCATGAACGAGATTTCGGGTGCCATCATCTCTATTACCTTGGTCATGGCTTCGGTGTTCATCCCCGTGTCGTTTATCGGAGGAACCTCAGGCTCGTTCTACCGTGAGTTCGGTGTGACGATGGCTGTCAGTATCTTTATCTCGGCTTTGAACGCCCTGACGCTGTCGCCCGCCCTGTGTGCCATCTTCCTGAAGCCCCACGACAAGGACGGCCACGAGAAGAAGATGAGCCGTGTGGACCGCTTCCACCTGGCTTTCAACACCGCCTACGACAAGGTGTTGGGAAAATATAAGTCGCGTGTGGAGAAGTTGGTACGCAAGCCTGTCGCCGTGCTTGTGACGGTGATTATTGGTATTGCTGTGCTGGCTACGACCATGCTGACCACGAAAACCGGTCTGGTGCCCGATGAGGACACGGGTACGCTGTTCTGTACCATCAGTATGCCGCCGGCAACGTCTGTGGCACGTACTCGCCAGATTATCGACGAGGTGGACTCCATCCTGGCTGCCGACCCCGCTATCCAGAGCCGTGAGCAGATTCAGGGTTACAACTTCATTGCAGGCTCGGGTTCCGACCAGGCCACCTTCATCATCAAATTGAAGCCGTTCTCGGAGCGTCAGAAGGGATTCTGGTGGAAGCTCTCCGGATTGTGGCAGGGCGACGGTATCTACCGCTTCTTCTTGAACCCGTTGGAGTCGACCGGTGTTATCGCACAGATATTTATCAAGACTGCCCACATCAAGGATGCCTCCATCCTGGCCTTCGCGCCGCCTATGATTCCCGGATTCTCGGCCAACAGCGGTGTGTCCATTGTGATGCAGGACCGTACTGGTGGCAGCCTGACCCGATTCTATGACAACGTGAAGAACTATATTGCCGCGCTGAACCAGCGTCCTGAGTTCCAGATGGCGCAGACCAGCTACAACCCCAACTATCCGCAGTACATGCTGCACGTGGACGTTGCCAAGTGTAAGCAGGCTGGCATATCGCCCGCAACGGTGCTCACCACGCTGCAGGGTTACTATGGCGGACTGTACGCATCCAACTTCAATGCCTACGGCAAGCTGTACCGTGTGATGATTCAGGCATCGCCCGAGACACGTATGACGCCCGAGTCGCTGAACAGCGTCTATGTACGCACTCCCAAGGGCATGTCGCCTGTTGAGGAGTTCTGCAGCATGGAGCGCGTGTACGGCCCGGCCAACATTAACCGCTTCAACCTGTTTACGTCAATCAACGTGACAGCTACGGTGGCCAATGGCTATTCTACGGGTGAGGCCATCAAGGCTGCCCAGGATGTTGCTGCCGAGATGCTGCCCGCCGGTTACACCTACGACTATCAGGGCTTGACACGTGAGGAGGCCAAGGCTTCGAACACGACGGCCGTTATCTTCGTGCTCTGCTTGATCTTCATCTATCTGATTCTGTCGGCACAGTATGAATCCTACATCCTGCCGTTGGCCGTGGTGCTTTCCGTGCCGTTCGGATTGGCAGGCTGCTTCCTCTTTACGATGATGTTCGGCCACGCCAACGACATCTACATGCAGATTTCGCTCATCATGCTGATTGGTCTGTTGGCCAAGAACGCCATCCTGATTGTGCAGTTCGCGTTGGAGCGCCGTGAGTTGGGTATGGCCATCTCCTGGTCAGCCGTCCTTGGTGCCGCTGCCCGTCTGCGTCCTATCCTCATGACGTCGTTGGCAATGGTCATCGGTCTGCTGCCGCTGATGTTTGCTTCCGGCGTAGGCAAGAACGGTAACCAGACGCTGGGTGCTGCTGCCGTGGGCGGTATGCTTATCGGTACGCTCTGCCAGATATTCGTCGTGCCCACCCTGTTCACCCTCTTCCAGAGTTTGCAGGAGAAGATTCGCCCGATGAACTTCGGCGATGAGGAGAACGAGGATGTTGCTACGGAGGTTGCTCAGTACGCACACCGTCCTGTTGACTACGAATTGGAGAAGTAATACCCACCCCCAACCCCTCCCGAGCGGGAGGGGAGGTGAGTATGAACTTTCGAAGAATTTGCAAATAAAGAAAACATATAAGATTTATGAATATAAAAGGAATCTTTAGAAGTATTAAAGCCCCCCTTCCTTGGGGAGGGATTGGGGTTGGCTTGTTCCTGCTTTCTTTGTCCAGCTGCGGCCTTTACAACAAGTATGAGCGGCCTGAGGTTGTGACTGATGACATTGTCCGCGACCCGGTGGCCTTGAATGGTGCCTTACAGTCGACTGACACCACGTCGTTTGGCAACCTGCCCTGGCGCCAGCTCTTCACAGACCCCCAGCTGCAGTTGCTCATCGAGCAGGGACTGGAGAAGAATCCCGACCTGCTGAACGCCGCCCTGAACGTCCAGATAGTGAACGAGGCCCTGAAGTGTGCCCGTCTGGCCTTCCTGCCCTCCGTCTCGCTGAGTGCGCAGGGTACCATCGCCACGCTGAAGACCGACCCCTCGGTGACCACCAAGTCCTACCAGGTGCCCCTTAGTGCCTCGTGGAACGTCGACCTGTTCGGCAATCTGTTGAACGCCAAGC
>JAEEGF012001052.1_pt1 | contig 17380 bp, 18 predicted proteins | sample 9134171 | NCBI WGS metagenome assembly JAEEGF01 (sample SAMN16246542, study PRJNA631951) | gut metagenome | biome: gut microbiome; feature: rumen; material: AP-attached | host: Bos | place: Iran: Karaj | collected 2018-10 | reverse complement strand
TCTTTATACAAAGGAGGATGCCCTCCTCGGTAACCATGGGATATTAGCAGCCGTTTCCAGCTGTTTTGTCCCGGTCAGGGGCAGGTTGCATACGCGTTACGCACCCGTGCGCCACTCGTGTACCTCGCGTATTGCTACGCTCGGCCTTACCGTTCGACTTGCATGTATTAAGCCTGCCGCCAGCGTTCATCCTGAGCCAGGATCAAACTCTCCATCCTAATTAATCTCTTTCTTTTTTCGTTTTGTCTGTCCCGACTTCATCGCTTGCGAATTCTCAAAAAAATCCTTGAGTATTTGCTACATCTTTCCATTCTTTCAATGAACATCCCCAACCGCTTCCCTCTTCTCTTTTTCTCCCGCGGGACTCGTCCCGTTTCCCTCTCAATTGGGACCGCAAAAATACACTTTTTCTAATACGGTTCAACCACTCTGATGAACTTTTTTTTATTTTTTTATTTAACATACTAACAATCAGCAAAATAAAATTTTTAAAATTGTACTTTTTCCACATTAAATTGTTGAAAAAGTCGGTTTTTTGTCATTTTTTAGGGGTGTTTTTGAGGGGCTCTGGAGAGGCATTTCGGAACTTTTTCAAAAAAGTATGAAAAAAACGTGCAGGGAGGCGATGGGATTTAAGGGGTTGATTTGCGATTTTGGAGTTACGATTTACGACTTGTGATTTGCGAGTTTTTGTCTATGGTCTCCTGTCTATGGTCAATTTATAATATAGTATATATACATAGTATCCGACTTAGGGGCTCTGGGGCTGGTCTCTATAGTCTTCTGTCTCCAATCTATGGGAAGCAGTTGATGGGTGCAGGAGCATTTTAGAAAAAAAAATGTTGATTGACGAAGGGAATGGAAAAAAGTGTATTTTTGCGCCCCTTAAAAAATTAATTACTAACCAAAAAAAGAAAGAGGTATTATTTATGATTATTGTTCCCGTTAAAGAGGGCGATTCCATTGACAAAGCGCTCAAAAGACTGAAAAAGAAATTCGACAAAATTGGTGTGAAGAAAGAGATCCGCACGAGACAGGAATTCACCAAGAAGAGTGTCATCAGAAGGGAGCAATTGCGCAAGGCCATCTACGTTCAGCAGCTCCGCGCCGCCGAGAACGAATAAGATTGTCTTGTCAATCGTAACAAAACAGGGTCGCACCCTGTTTTTTTTGTACACAAGCTTTTATTATATTTATATATACAATAATATGATAGATTTCTCGTCATTCATCGACTACCTGCGGTACGAGAAGCGGGTGTCGCCGCACACCATCACGGCGTACGAGTCTGACCTGGGGCAATTCTCGCGTTATATGGAGGAGGCTCTGCAGATTAGGACGCTGGCGGAGGTGACGGCAGGCGACATCCGGACGTGGGTCATCACGCTATTGGAGGACGAGAAGGACACGGCACGCACAGTAAATCGGAAGTTGAGCGCACTGAAGGCTTTTTACCGGCACGGGGTGAAGGTGGGGACAATTGTGGAGAATCCGATGCACCAAGTGCGGTCGCCGAAATTCCAGAAACGGCTCCCCGAGTACGTGGAGCAGCGTGATATGGCGCGGCTTTTTGACGACATCGAGTTCGCAGAAGGCTACGAGGGCACGCGCGACCGGTTGATACTGGAGATGTTCTATGCCACGGGGATGCGCTTGTCGGAATTGCTCAATCTGCGCAAAAGCGACATCGATTTCTACAATAACAGTCTGAAAGTGTTGGGGAAACGGGATAAGGAGCGCATCATTCCCTTCGGAAACGAGCTGCGTGACTTATTAACAATCCACCTCGGAAATTATGAGAAAAAATTCACCCCGGATATTCAAAATTATTATATATTTGTTGCCGCTAACGGTAAGCGACTTTACCCGAAAGCGATCTATAGAATTGTCCGTAAATACTTGACTATGGTAACGACAATTGACAAGAGGAGCCCCCACGTGATACGTCACACGTTCGCGACGCATATGCTGAACAACGGCGCGGACCTGAACGCCATCAAGGAGATCCTCGGCCACAGCAGCCTCGCCGCCACGCAGGTATATACGCACAACTCTATGGAGCAACTAAAATCTATTTACAAACAAGCCCATCCACGGGCATAAACAAAGGAGGTTATTATGACAATTAACATTTCTTCCGTGCATTTCAAAACGGATCAAAAGTTAGAAGAATTCATCAATGAGAAAGTTGAGAAACTCAACAAAATCCACGAGGGAATCATTGGTGCTGACGTGACCTTGAAGTTAGAGAACACCGAGGCTCCCGAGAACAAGACGGCAGACATTCGGATCAAGATCCGCGGGAACGACGCCATTGCCAGCAAGACCGCGAAAAGTTTTGAGGAGGCGACCGACCTTGCCGTTGACGCCTTGAAGAAACAGCTCTCCAAAATAAAAGAGAAAGAACAGAGCAAACGTTAGTGTATGACCAACCGCGGCCGGAAGGCTGCATCGTCATATAATCAAGTTTATCACAAAAAAACTTCGCTCTCCGAAGAGGTTTGGTACCTTAAGGAGAGCGAAGCTTTTTTATATCCAAAGACGCAGAATAGAGCGTGCGCGGCACAACTCTCAAAAAAAGCCGGCTCCTTGCGGCGCCGGCTGTATCATTAAATCTTCGGGAACCACTGCCTGACAGCAGTCCATCAGGGAATTATTTCACGTAATAGGTCTGTCGCATATTGATGCTGACGTGTTTCTGCTTGGAAGAGGTGTTGAACGCACCACCCCAGGAGTAATCCTCGTCGGCAGAGTTGGGCGCAGTGATCTGGAAAACGCCGGTGGTGGCAGTCTTGAGGTCGCCAAGCTTGCCGCCGGCATTCTTGGTAATGGTCTCGGCACGCTCGCGGGCATTCTTGGAAGCCTCGGCCAGCATTTCAAGCTTCAAATCGGAGAGTTTAGTGTAATAATACTCGGGCGACCAACTGGAAATCTTGATGTTCTGCTCATAGAGTTCAGAAATCTCGCGAATCACTTTTTCCACTCTCTCCACATCCTTGGACTCTATGCGGACGCGCTGTTCTGACTCATAGCCGAGGAATTTCTCTTCCCAATGACCGTTGTTCCAATGACTGTCGTTCCGGGGTTTGGTGGAAATATTCTTAAAGTCCATCTCAGACTCCTTGATACCTTTGCTCTTCAGGAATTCCTTGACTGTGGCGGCCTGTTCCTTGATTTTAGCGTAGGAGGCTTTCATATCCGGGTCGAGCACATCGTACTCCACGTTCCAGACAATAAGGTCAGAGGTAAAATCCTTTTCGGCGAGGCCGACGACAGAGACGGTCTTGACCGGCTTTTTGGTCTGATAGAATGCGATGCCCAACGCGAGGGCTGCAAGGAAGAAAGCAATGCCGACGATAACGGCGATGGTGACGGACTTGTTGTTCATTTCGGTATTATTTTAAATGAGACATATTTATCAAGCAAAAAGGTAAACGTGATAAGGGGTGTTTTATTGTACTGGGAACGCGTTTTTATTCAGACGCAAGATGATAGACTTAAGACTTTAGATGTAAGACTTTTAGAGTTGTCTGATTCTACTTGATCAGGGTAATTGTGCCGTTCAACGGGTAGGAAAACTCACCCGTAAGGGTGCGGACATAGACGTCGCAACCGTAGTAATAGACGCCGTCGGAGCAGGGGTTGTGGAAATTCTCGTCGGTGCCGTCCCAAAGAATGTCAGGGTCCTGAGTGTGGAACACACGCTTGCCCCAGCGGTTGTAGATGATCATATCCACTTTCATCACACCGTGATAGGGCTCGAAAGGCCGGAACAAGTCGTTGCTCCCGTCGCCGTTGGGGGTGAAGACATTGGGCAGGCGATAATCGAGGCAGTCATAGATGTCGATGCAGACTGAATCGGACAATCCGGTGACGTTGCGGTTTGTGTCGGCTAACGCCAGGGCAAAGCATCCCACGAGCACATCTGGGGCAGAAACCTGATGGACACACGGCGCCGGATAGCAGCTGCCACCTTCCACAATAAACGAATCAATACAGGTAAAGGAACCTGTCATCGTCGGCTTATAATATATATAATAGTAGAAAGCGTCATTGGCCGCGCTGTCGGAGGAGAAGGTCCATTCATAGGTGACCGAAGAGCAGTCGGTGATAATAGAGAGTTGCGGCAACTCGGGCGGCGTATCATCCACGGGCTCATCGCAGGCCACCTGCGAGCGGTTGTACAGGGGCCCGATAGTGTCGGGAATCCAATAATAGCCCTCCGCCCGCACATAGTAACAGTAGGTCTCTCCGTTCACAAGTCCTTCGTCCACATATTGCGTTTCAGAAACCGTGGCAATGGAATCCCAGTCATCATCATAGCGATAGATGGTGTAACGCACGTTGTTCCAAGGCTGTGCCACCATCCAGGAGAGTGTGATATGGCGGTCGCCGGGAACAGTGGATAGGAAAATGGACGTGGCCGGGTCGGAGTGTTCGATGACCGTATCAGCATTGAGGAAATCCACGCGATAGGTATAGGGGATTTCCTGAGTGTTAAGATCGTGGTCCAGATATTCTGCCGTGTCGGAATGGACGAACGGGAAGGGCGCGCTGTTGAGCAAAGTCCAGTCCACATCCGACGAGATTTTTCGGTAAAGATTATAGAAGTATGGTGGGGGAAAAGCCGCCGTATCGATTTCGGGCGGTGCCAACCAGCGCACTTTCAGAGTTCCGTTGGCCGTATGCGTGGTCATCACATCGGCATTGATAATCAAGGGCGCGTCATTGACGATATAGGTGCAAGCCTCGTCGGAAACATAGCTTTCGGCACCATCGGGGAAGCGTGCCACCACGCGGTAGCAATACTCATTGCCGTGATAGAGCGGAAGATAGGAACCGTCATCGGTGAAGAGGGTGTCTCCCCAATCGTTGGTGTGTCCTATCCATTGGTAGCCAATACCGTCGGGTATGCCCGTCTCGCAGTGGGCAGGCTGGAATGGGTAGCTGCCATTGCGGCGGTAGATGTCATAGCCAACTGCATTGGGACAGGAATCTGGCGACCAGGCAAGATGGACGACATTGCCCTGCGGAGTGGCGGTCAGATTTTCGGGCTTGGGTGCCACAATGGTGATGCGCAGGGTCTTGAAGGAGACCAACTCGACCTGCGGGCCATTGTCACGCGCTCGGAAGAGCACCTCGTAAGGTGCGGTGCGCACGTGCGAGCACTGGGTTCGCCAGTCGAAATGGGTGGTGTAGGCCACGCTGTCGGTGATGGTCATAAACTGGGCGGGACCGTCGGCAAGATAGAGCGGCTCGCCCGTGGCAGTAAGCGTCACATACGTAGAGGTAGCGTCATACACCTCCACCGGCAGATGGAGGTAGGTGCCGGCCAGCACGCAAGTATCGTGAACGAGCACTACAGGCGGTTGGTTGTTACAGGGGGCGATGGTAATCTGCATATCGCGGACCATACTGCTGATGCAGATGCCGTTACGCCATTCTTTAATCAAAATGGCAATGTTATACTCGCCCGCCATCGTGGGACTGTCCCACACCAAATCGCCCGTCACGGAGTCAATGGCAATATAGTTCGAAGCGTGAGGCAATGAATAGCCAGGAATCACCTCGCCGTTATAGCCCCGGCAGCTCACGAGCGAATAGGAGAGGCTGTCGCCATCGGGGTCGTAGGCACCGGGATTGTGGTAGTAGATGACATTGGTGCAACCGTTGTCGATAGGCGGGGTCATCAACTGTGGCGATGAGTTGCCGCCAATGAAGGGATTGATGACCACCATTGTTTCGATGAAAAAGGGCACCTCCACGGAACTGGGAATGTTGAGGATGCCTGCATTGCGGTTCGGGTCCTCGAAGGAGACATAGAAAGTGCCGGAAGCGGGGAAAGTGTGCTGCGTCACATAGACATTCCGGCTGATGTCGTTTTCCATATTCACCTTGAGGGTGCGCGGCACGGTGGTGACGGTGCCGTCGCCCCAGACGATGTCGATTTCGGGGCGGTCGGCGAGACTCGGCGTGTAGGTGTAGGTAGTGATGGTGAACTCGTAGGTCAAGCCAGAGACATAGACGTAGCTGATCTCGCCGGCACGCTGGTGGGTGGCAAAGGCGTGGTGGCCCATTGCCAAGAGACAACAGAGCAGCAACACGCGCAAACCATATTTCCACACCCTTTTCATCCTACAGTTCCACGACTTGGTTATCTTTCAGTTTATATTGCTTGCCGCTTTCGGGACAGGTGGCACGACCTTGCTCGTCGAAGGAAAGGGTATGGCCGAGGGCACTCACCCACCCTATCTGGCGGGCCGGGTTGCCTACCACGAGCGCGTAGTCGGGCACGGAACTGGTCACCACAGCACCAGCGCCCACCAGGGCATATCGCCCGATGGTGTTGCCGCACACGATGGTGGCGTTGGCCCCGATAGTGGCGCCCTTGCCCACCATTGTCACCTTGAATTCCGACTTCCTGTTGACAAAACTCCTTGGATTCAGCACATTGGTAAAGACCATCGAAGGACCGAGGAACACATCGTCCTCACAAACCACACCCTCGTACAGAGAAACATTATTCTGCACCTTGACGCGGTCGCCCAGCACCACACCAGAGGCCACGAACACATTCTGTCCGAGGATGCACTCTTTTCCAATTTGGCAGCCGGCCATCAGGTGGCAGAAATGCCAAACGCGAGTGCCCACCCCGATTTGGCAGGGCTCATCAACAACAGCAGTGGGATGTACAAAATAGGACATAGTTATGATTATTGGAGTTCTTGCGACAAAATTCGGACGATATATTGGATTTGTTCCCGGTCGAGTTCCGTATGCATCGGCAGGGAGAGCACACATTGGGCCAGTTTCTCGGAAACCGGAAAGTCGCTTGTGCGATAGCCCAGGGATGCGTACGCCTTCTGAAGATGCAGAGGCACTGGGTAATATACGGCAGTGGGAATGCCTGCGGCGGATAGATTCTCCACCAAGGGTTGCCGGGCCACGCCTTCGAGTTTCAGCGTGTACTGGTGAAACACGTGGGTGGTGTGCGGCGCAATGGTTGGCGTTTGCACGGCGGGAAGGTCCGCAAGCGCGGCGGTATAGTCAGCAGCGGCGGCTTGGCGGGCGGCGGTAAACTCGTCCAGATGGCGGAGTTTGACGCGGAGCACGGCCGCTTGCAGCGTGTCGAGGCGCGAGTTGAGACCGACACACTCGTAGTGGTAACGTTGGCGCATCCCGTGGTTGGCCATCAAGCGGAGACGTTCTGCAAGGGCTCCGTCCTGAGTAAAAAGAGCGCCGCCATCGCCATAGCAGCCCAGATTCTTGGACGGGAAGAAGGAGGTGCAGCCAATATGGCCCATTGTGCCGGCCGTATGGGGCGAACCGTCGGAAAAACGCACCTGCGCGCCGATGGCCTGGCAGGCATCCTCCACCACAAAAAGGTTGTGGCGGCGGGCAACGTCGAGAAGCGGCTCCATATCCGCGCATTGTCCGAAAAGATGGACGGGGATGATGGCCTTGGTGCGTGGGGTAATGACAGATTCCACCTGGGTGACATCCATACAGAAAATATCGGGGCGGACATCGACGAAAACAGGCTTCAGCCCAAGGAGGGCAATCACCTCGACGGTGGACACAAAGGTGAAGGGCACGGTGATGACCTCGTCACCGGGTTGGAGGCCGAGGGCCATCAAGGCGAGTTGCAGGGCGTCGGTGCCGCTGGCACAGGAGACCACGTGAGCGGCACCCGTGTAAGAGGCCAATTCCTCTTCAAAGGCGGTCACTTCCGGGCCGCGCACGAAGCGCGCAGAGGCCAGCACCTCTTGCAGGGCGCTGTCCATCTCCCCCTTGATTTTCGCGTATTGACCCTGCAGGTCAACCATTTGTATCTTTTCCATCGTATCCTAAAAAGAGCGCAAAAGTACATATTTTTTTTGTATTTTTGCAGCCGTTCTAAATTTGCATAAAATGACGAAATATCCGGATTCCATAGATAGGATCACCAAGGCAAGGCTGCGTCTTTCCGCCTTTGGCTCCATCTTCAGCATCGCCCTCACGATGTTCTTTATCGGAACGCTGGCTTTCTTTGCTTTCTTCTCCACACAATATCTGAAAAACCTCTCCAAGAAAATCGAGATGGAGGTGTTGTTCTATTCCGACATCAAGGAGGCCGACATCGTGGCCCTGGAGCAGCAAATCAAGCTGAAGCCCTACATTGCCGCCTCGCGCGTCTCCTCCAGAGAGGAGAACACCCAAAACGCCATCAAGGTCATCGGCAGCAACTACACCGACATCATCCCGAACCCGCTGAACGCCTCCATCATCATCAGCGTGGCACCGGAATATGCCAACTCCGACTCCTTGAAGAAGGTGTCCAAAGAGTTGAAGCGCAACGAAATCGTGCAGGACGTGGACTATCCGGAGTTTATCGTGAAGTCGGTCAGCAACAACTTCAAGAAAATACAGTGGATCATCCTTGGCGTCACAGCGGTCTTTATGCTGATTTCAATGTTGTTGATTGCCAACTGCATCCGACTGAACATATACGCAAAACGGTTCAACATCAAGAGTATGCTCCTGGTCGGGGCCACCCCGCATTTCGTGCGCAAGCCTTTCGTGACGAAAGGTCTGCTGCAGGGCATCTGGGGCGGCATCATCGCCATCTTGCTACTGGCGCTGGTCCTCTATTTCGGCAACCGCTCGATGCCGGAGTTCATCGACTTCTCGCAGATGCACTACATCGCCCCCATCCTCGGCGGCATCCTGCTCTTCGGCATCCTCTTCACCGTCATCATCTCCATCATCTCGGTGAACCGTTATATCAGAATCAAAGACGAAAGACTTTATTTATAATCATTTAATAGAATGGCAACTCTTATTTCCACTCAAAAAAATGCATCTGCCGACAACAACAACGGCAAGCGTGCTCCCCTGTTCCGAAAAACCAACTATATCCTGATGGCCATCGGTTTGGCCGTGCTCATCATCGGTTTTCTCTGTATGCGTGGCGGCGCCGTGTCAGACCCGAACACCTTCGACGGCGAGATTTTCAACACCCGCCGACTGGTCGTGGCCCCCATCCTGATGTTTGCAGGCCTCGTCATCGAAGTCATCGCCATTATGTGGCACCCGCGCAACAAGAAAGAACAGGAGGAAAACACCGAAGCATAAGCGATGAACTGGTTAGAGACCCTCCTTCTCGGCATAATACAGGGGTTGACCGAATTTCTGCCCGTGAGCAGCAGCGGCCACCTCAGCATCCTTTCCAACCTCTTCGGATTCTCAGGTGAAGAGAATCTGACCATCACGGTGGTGCTGCACGTGGCCACCGTCCTCAGCACTTTGGTGGTGCTGTGGAAGGAAGTGGTTTGGATTTTCAAGGACCTTTTCACCAAACAATCGTGGCGCAGCTACAGCGGGCTCAACGAGGGCACGCGATTCGCCATCAACATCCTCATCTCGATGATACCGGTAGCCATCGTGGGGTTCTTTTTCAAGGACTGGGTGGAATCCGTTTTCGGGTCGGGACTGCTCATTGTGGGCATTATGTTGCTGGTGACCGCCTCCCTGCTGGCCTTCTCGTACTTCGCCAAGCCCCGTCAGCGCGAGCGTCTCTCCCCGCTGCACGCCTTCATCATCGGCATCGGCCAGGCCGTGGCCGTGATGCCTGGCCTCTCTCGCTCGGGTACTACCATCGCCACGGGATTGCTGCTGGGCAACAAGAAGGACAAACTCGCCCAATTCTCGTTCCTGATGGTCATCCCGCCCGTCTTGGGCGAAGCGCTGCTCGACGTGAAAGACATTGCAGAAGTGGGCTTCGACACGGCAATGAGCGGCATTTCCGCCGGCGCTATGGCAGTAGGCTTTATCGCCGCCTTCGTGACCGGCTGCCTGGCCTGCAAATGGATGATCAACATCGTCAAACGCGGCAAACTGGTCTGGTTTGCTGTCTATTGTGCCATCGTCGGCATCCTCGCCATCTGTTTCGGAGCCTAATATCCCCTTATGAAAAAAAAGTTCGCCAACGAAACCAAGTTCACGTTGCCTGAATTCGACGTCAATGCCGAGTCGGACGTGCTGTTGTTTGACAAGCCCTACCGGTGCACCTCCTATGACGTGGTGGGTAAGGTGCGTGGCATTATGTGGAGGAAAGTAGGCCATAAGGTAAAAGTGGGCCACGCGGGCACGCTCGACCCCTTGGCCACAGGCCTGCTCATTGTTTGTGTGGGCAAGATGACCAAACAGATCGACACGTTGCAGGCGCAGATCAAGGAGTACACCGGCACGTTCCGGATGGGTGCCACCACCCCGAGCTTCGACCTGGAGCATCCCGTGGACCAAGAGTATCCCTACGAGCACATCACCCCCGAATTGGCACGGGAGGCAGCAGCGGGATTCATCGGCAACATACAGCAGGTGCCCCCGCTCTACTCGGCCATCCGGCTGGGCGGCAAGCGCGCCTACCAGTTTGCACGCAAGGGCGAGGATGTCGCCATCGCCGCCAAAGAAATCACCATCTACGATTTCGAACTGCCCCGTATCGAGCTGCCCGAAATCGACTTCCGCATAGTCTGCTCCAAGGGCACCTACATACGCTCCATCGCGCGCGATTTTGGCGCCGCTTTGGGCAGCGGAAGCCACCTTACAGCCCTGCGCCGCACCCGAATCGGCGACTATTCCGTAGAGGAGGCTATCCGCCCTATACTACTTTAACAAGTTATATATCAATTATTTATATTAGTTTTATAGTTGTTAATAAATAAAATATCGCAACTACTTGAACTATATGAAAAAAAGTGTATTTTTGCACTCCAAAAAATTAGACAACAAAAAACACGAAAAATATGAAAAAAGGCATTCATCCGAAAGAGTATAGACCGGTCGTTTTCAAAGATATGTCAAACGAAACCGCTTTCTTGTCCAAGTCCACTATCAGCACGAAGGACACGATTGTTTGGGAAGACGGCAACGAATACCCGCTGGTGAAGTTGGAGATTTCCAACACCTCCCACCCCTTCTTCACGGGTCAAATGAAACTCGTTGACACCGCCGGTCGTGTGGATAAGTTCCGCAACAAATACGCTCGTCATTTAGACGCAGGCAAGACAAAATAATTCAGCAATATTTTGTACATTTGCTGACCTTTTTCGAGATAGTCGGAAAAGGTCAGTTTTTGTATTATAACAATCTCTATATGAAAGATCTATCATTGATTGACGACTTCATCAACAACGAATCGAATTTCATACCCCTTTTCTCCATTGACGACGAGGAGAACTTCCGCAAGACAGCGGTCCCCGACGAGATAGCACTGCTCCCCTTAAGAAACACGCTTCTGTTTCCTGGGATGGTGATTCCCATCAACGTGGGGCGCACCAAGTCCATCAAGTTGGCGCAGGACTACTCCCGTTCCAACACGCCCATCGGCGTCATCGCGCAGCGCGACAATGACGTGGAGGAGCCCACGGCCAGCGACCTGTACCGGGTGGGCACGATGGCGCGCATCATCAAGTACATCACGATGCCCGACGGTGGGGTGACTATCATCGTGCAAGGCATCAAATGCTTTGTGCTGAAGGAGATAACCCAGACCGAGCCCTACTACAAGGGACTTACCGAACCCTTTGAGACCAACGAGAACGATCCCGCCATCACGGGGCACAAGAATTTCAAGGCCCTGATATCCTCGCTGCGCGACACTGCCGCCAAAATGGTGAAACTGTCGCCCAATATGCCGCGCGAGGCCGCCTTCGCCCTCAAGAACATCGAAAGCGACTCCTACCTCATCAACTTCCTGGCCACCAATCTCTCCACCTCCGTGGAAGACAAACAGGCCATTCTGGAGATGGACAACATCGTGGACCGCGCCAAGACCGTGCTCAAGCTCCTGCACCGCGATCTCCAGCTGGTGGAACTCAAAAACCAGATTCAGGACAAGTCGAAGCACGAACTCGACCGCCAGCAGCGTGAATATTTCCTCAACCAGCAGATGAAAACCATCCAGGAGGAACTGGGTGGCTCGCCCTCCGAGAAGGACTACCTCTCCCTCCAGGAACGCGGCGCCAAGAAAAAATGGAATCAGGAGACCGCCGACATCTTCCAGAAAGAGCTGGAAAAGCTGCAGCGCACCAACCCGATGGCCCCCGACTACTCCGTGCAACTCAACTATCTGGAACTTTTCGTGGACCTGCCTTGGAACGAATACAGCAAGGACAACTTCAACCTCAACAAGGCGCGCAAGGTTCTTGACAAGGATCATTACGGGCTGGAGAAGGTCAAGGAGCGCATCCTCGAATATCTGGCAGTGCTGAAACTGAAGGGGGATATGAAGTCGCCGATACTCTGTCTGGCCGGCCCTCCGGGCGTGGGCAAAACCTCCTTGGGCAAGTCCATCGCCGCCGCCCTCGGGCGCAAGTACGTGCGCGTGTCGCTGGGCGGTCTTCGCGACGAGTCCGAAATCCGCGGCCACCGCAAGACCTACATCGGCGCTATGCCGGGGCGCATCATCCAGAATATGCGCAAGGCCGGCTTTGCAAACCCCGTCTTTGTCTTGGACGAAATTGACAAAATCACGGGAATGAATGTGCAAGGCGACCCCTCCGCAGCCCTTCTGGAGGTGATGGACCCCGAGCAGAACAACGCATTCTACGACAACTACTTGGAGACCTCGTTTGACCTTTCGCGCGTGCTCTTCATTGCCACCGCCAACAACCTCAACAACGTGCATCCGGCGCTGCTCGACCGTATGGAAATCATCGACATTGCCGGTTATCTTGCCGAGGAGAAACTGCAAATCGCTAAAAAACACCTGATCCCCAAGCAGTTGGTGGAGAATGGTCTGGACAGCGAAAAGCTTTGCATCCGCGACAAGACCGTGGAGGCCATCATCAGCAAATACACTCGCGAATCCGGAGTAAGAACCCTGGAGCGTACCATCGCCAAAGTGATCCGCAAACGGGCGGCGCAATACGTGCAAAAGGGATACATTGACAAATTCGTGGAGCCCGAGCAGCTGAAAGAGTTGCTTGGCGCGCCCATCTTCCAAATCGAGAAGGCCTTTGACGGCTCCGTGCCGGGCGTGGCCACCGGTCTGGCCTGGACCGCCGTGGGCGGTGAGATCCTCTTCGTGGAGGCGCTGACCAGTCCCGGCAAGGGCGAGCTGACGATGACCGGCAGCCTGGGTGACGTAATGAAAGAATCGGTCACCATCGCCTACGAATACCTCAAAGCGCACGCCGCCGACTTCGGCATCGCCCCGGAAGCCTTTGAAAAGAACAAAGTGCACATCCACGTGCCCGAAGGGGCCACTCCGAAGGACGGTCCTTCGGCGGGCATCACCATCCTTTCGGCTTTGGTGTCGGCCTTCACGGGCAAACCTCTGCGCGACAAAATCGCGATGACGGGCGAGATCACCCTGCGCGGCAAGCTGCTCCCCGTGGGCGGCATCAAGGAGAAAATCCTCGCCGCCAAGCGCAGCGGCATCTTCGACATCGTAATGTGCACAGAGAATCAGAAAGACATTGACGACATCCCGGAGAAACTCCTCAAGGGGATGACTTTCCACTACTTCTCTTCTATGCAGGAGGCGGTGAATTTCAATTTCGGGAAATAAAACATAATATTGTAAATGGAAAGGTTTTTCAAATCGGCACTGACGGAACGGGAAGGGGTGGAACAGCCTGCGAGCGTGAACCCCAACCCCGTGGTGCGCAAGCGCCGGAAACTGTCGAGGGAAGAGTACATCCAGGGCATTCTGACGGGTGACCGCACCATCTTGAGCCAGGCCATCACGATGATCGAAAGCTCTAATCCCGACCATTTGGCGATGGCACAGGACATCATCGAGGGGTGTCTCCCCCACTCCGGCAACTCGTTGCGCATCGGCATCACGGGCGTGCCCGGCGTGGGCAAGAGCACCTTCATCGAGGCTTTCGGCAAGATGCTCACCGGAACGGGCCACAAGGTGGCGGTATTGGCCATCGACCCCAGCAGCGAGCGCACCAAGGGGAGCATACTGGGCGACAAGACGCGTATGGAGCAGCTGTCGGTGGACCCTGACGCCTTCATCCGGCCCTCGCCTTCGGGGAGCACCCTCGGCGGCGTGGCCCGCAAGACCCGCGAGACCATCGTGCTCTGCGAAGCCGCCGGCTTTGACGTCATCCTGGTGGAGACCGTCGGCGTGGGCCAGTCCGAGACGGTGGTCAAGTCGATGGTGGACTTCTTCCTGCTGCTGATGCTGGCCGGCGCCGGCGACGAGCTGCAGGGCATCAAGCGCGGCATTATGGAAATGGCCGACGGCCTGGTCATCAACAAGGCCGACGGCGACAACAAGTCCAAGGCCATAGCGGCGCAAGCCCAGTACCGGGCCGCCTTGAAACTCTTCCCGCAGAACGAGAACCACTGGACCGTGCCCGTGGAAGTGTGTTCCGCCTTGGAAGGCTTTGCCATCGACAAAGTATGGGATATCATCGGCCAATATGTGGCGCTGACCAAAGCCAACGGTTACTTTGAGCGCAACCGTACCGAACAGAATGTCAACATCTTCTACAATTGGATAAACTTCACCCTGCAAAACCGTTTCTACAATGACCCAGAAATCCAAAAGCGCATAGAGGAGTACTTGCCGAAGATTCGTAACAAGCAGGTTTCGCCCTATATGGCGGCGGGTTCGTTGACTGAGGGGTGATGGCGTCTGTCCATATCCAAATCAATGTACTTATTTAAGGGATTGCCATTTCAGCCATAACGTTTTTCGTGTATGGCGCACGCACACACGTTCTCTGGGTACAACAAGGCACAGCGGTCAATGATATTGTTGGCCATATCGAATCCGGCATTGCAGACTTTCCTGTCCTTGTTGCCGTCATAACCCATATACAGATGCATAGTTTCGTAGCCGGAATTGACAAATTGTAGCAGTTTGCCGTCACGTTTGGAGACCGCTTCCTTGTACTTTTCAATAGACAGGCGGCCTTTCCCCTTGCGCACCTGAAACACTGCATCGAGGGCTATCAGACAGCCCTTCCACAGCGTGTCGCCCGCAATACGCACATACTTTTTGTCTTTATATAACTTTGTTTCAGGATCATACTTGGATTTCTCAATGATCTCCAGCGCGTTGGCCACATATCTTCTGGCCTCATCAATGGGATTTACTTGTTCCATAATTTTCAATTTAATAATTCGGCTGCAAAAATAATAATTTTTTAATACAAAAGCCGGATTTGCAATATTATTTTCTATTATTTTATAATATTTACAATTAATTGTTAATATTTGATTTAAAAAACAATAGTCTTGGATCGGTCGATAAGGGATAATATTCCCGCGAAACTCGCAGAGTGGCGCAAATTCTCTCTCGAGGCCGCTGGCTGAAAGTGCTGGAGCCGGAAGACATCGCGTTGAAAATCAGACGGATGCACTCGGAAGCAGTGGAGGATAACTTTTTTTGAAAAAACATCTCCCAAACCACTCCACGATGCTCAAATGTGCGAAACTTCACTGATCTTCCGCACCAACCCCGTGACACACCAGCTCACAAAGCATATAGCCAGTAGTAGCAGCACTTTCGGAAGCAGCGAGAATGCGGGGAAGGACACCCCGACGGAGACGGTCTGCGTCGGTAACAGCCATTGCGGGTGCGACAGCACGAGCACGATGCCTATGGCGCCCGTGACGATGCCCGAGATGAACACGGCCACCATCATCCTGCGATAGCGTCTCGTCTGCGCCTCACGGTAGCGTTTGGCATATTCTGCCGCCTCCAATTTCTTGGAAATCAGCTCCAAATACTCTTTGCTGTCGCCCATATCCGGTTGGTACTGGGCGAAAAGGTCTTCTATGGTGGTCTTCTCTTTCATCGTTCCAAAATTTGTCTAAGTTTACTTCTTCCTCTTGAAAGCTGCTGCTTCACAGCCAGCTGGGAACTTCCGGTGATTTTTGCAATCTCCTTCACGGAGTAGCCGCTGACGTAGAATAGCAGGATGGCGCTCTTCTCCTTCAGCGGCAGCGTGCCGATGGCTTCGTACAGCTCCTGGTACTGGAAGGCGTCGTCGGCGCGCGGACCGCCGGGCATCTCCTCCGCAGCATCCAAGTCCGTCCGCCGGTTCCATCCCGCCCGCTGGTGGTCGAGGAAGGTGTTGTAGGCGATCTTGAACAGCCACGTGGCGAACTTGGCCCGCTCCACGAACCGCTCCATCGCGATGTACGCCTTCACCATCGCCTCCTGCGCGATGTCCTCCGCCTCCATCCGGTCGCCCTCACACAGGGCAAGCAGGAATCTCCGCAAAGACTCCTGCTCCTCCGAAACTAAGGCTATGAATTGTTCTCGTGTCATTCGGAGATTTGTTGCTCGGTTATCCGTTTCTCTTCAGTCGCTATCTCGCTCTGTAGCATCTTCTTGCTGACAAAGTAATAGATGATAAGGGCTATACCTACGGCTGTCAGGACGCCGCCCCCGACTACTCCAGTGGTCTTGTCCCCTAAAAACACAAAACCAAACAAATGGGTGAAGAAGAGGACTATACCGATTAATGTGCAGATACAGCCGGTCATAAGTTTTTCTAACAGTTTCTCTTTCAAGGATTTCTTGCCAGACTCTTGCGACATATCCAGTTTGTCCAGCACTTCAGCAGGATTCAGTTCTGGTTTCTTTTCCAATAAGGCCATCAGAATTTCCGTCTTCTTGTCGATTTCGTGACTTTTCCGTTTGTTGGTCAGCCACACGATTATCAGCGGTAATGCGATGCAGACTCCACCGATTACAAGTGCCATCGAAAGGATTTCTAAGATGTCTTCCATAACATTATTTTTTAAGGTTATTCATTTCCGTTTTTTTCCGAATCGATTCAACTGTTAAACGGATGAAGTGGACAAAAGGTGACATTTGAGACAAAAAAAATTGTACCTTTGCACCCAAAATAGTGTAAATGAACGAGGTGAAGGTTATAGAAATCAAGAAAAGCGTCTTTGCTGAAAATGAGAAAGATGAAGGTTTCCACGAAGCTAACTAACGTATTTCTAACTTAATATCAAACGGTTATGTTTTTCCAAGTTTATGGGGCTAACGCCCTGGCCCAATGGGGAATGCTGCTCGTCGTCCTCGTGGGTCTCATCCTGTTCAACGAGTTCGCCCGTCGCACCAAAGCTGGCGGCATCATCACCTTTTTCGTCATCCCCGTCATCCTGACGGTCTATTTCGTGGCCATCGCCATCGGAGCGCGCTCCGGAGCTGAATGGGCGGTCAACAACCAGACGCACGTCTATATGAACGGCTGGTTCCACTATGCCAAGCTCTATGCCGCGCTCACCGGCTGTATCGGCTTCATGATGATCAAGTACAAATGGGGCATCGGCGCCAAACACTGGTTCAAACCGTTCCCGTTCATCATCGTGGCCATCAACATCCTCATCGCCGTGGCCTCCGACTTCGAATCCG
>JAEEGF010790162.1_pt1 | contig 17380 bp, 15 predicted proteins | sample 9134171 | NCBI WGS metagenome assembly JAEEGF01 (sample SAMN16246542, study PRJNA631951) | gut metagenome | biome: gut microbiome; feature: rumen; material: AP-attached | host: Bos | place: Iran: Karaj | collected 2018-10 | reverse complement strand
CTTGCTACGTTCTGTCCAAGTCCAGCCTGGATAACGCATCCCATAAGAACTTCATCAACCATCTCTGGTTTAACGCCTGCACGATTAAGTGCCTCCTTGATTACAATTGAACCAAGTTCTGCTGCAGGAGTATTGCTAAGTGCTCCACCCATTTTGCCGATAGCTGTTCTCACAGCGCCCGCTAAAACTACTTTCTGTGCCATAAAGTATTACCTCCATTTTTGGGACATGTTTATGTCCATTTTATTAAGTTTACGAAAAATTGATACGCTTGATAAATTTTTATCAGAACAGAATAATTTTAGCACACAGTATGGGCAAATGCAACAAAAATAGCTCCCGATTGGGAGCTATTTTATAAAAAATCTATAAATTGATATTTAATTAACGAAATCATACTTCAGGCTCAATCAAGCCATATGTGTTGCCTTTTCTCTTGTAAACAACAGTCACCAGGTCGGTTTCAGCGTTAACGAAAACAAAGAAATTATGACCTAAAAGTTCCATCTGTACACAAGCATCTTCTGGATACATTGGCTTGGGATCAAACTTCTTCATTCGCTCAATACGGATTTCATCATCACCCATGTATTCGCTTTCAATATACTCTTTTTTGAAGTTGCTGGCCTCTGCCTGCTGTTTATCCACAAGTTTGCTCTTGTACTTTTTGAGCTGTCTCTCTATAACCTCTTCTACGAGATCAATAGAAACATACATATCGTTGCTGACCTGTTCAGCACGAATGATTTTTCCTTTTACAGGAATTGTAACTTCGATTTTATGTCGCTCCTTATCAACATTCAGTGTGACATTGGCATTAGTATCAGGAGTAAAATACTTCTCAAGTTTTCCGATCTTATCCTCTACTGCCGCCTTTAGTCCGGGTGTTACATCAATGTTTTTTCCTACAATCGTAAATTTCATGCAATCATCCCCTTTACTACTATAATGTATATCACATTATAGCATTTTTCTGACAACTTATGCAATTTATAAAGCAATTTAAAAGATAATCTTTTTATTAAATCCTTGTTTTGTAGAAAATGCACAAATAATATCTAATGTTTTCTATTGTGTAAAATCCACTTGTAAAACATCTTTTTGGTGGACAATGTGGATAACTTCGTGCATAAGTAGCAAAATAGGCATTCTTAAAAAGTGGATTGTGGATAACTTTCTGGAAATAGTTGAAAAATAAATAATTAATATTCGTTGACTTTTGGTTTTATGTGCAAACTATAAAAAATCTATAAATAAAAAATAAAAATCATAAACTATGAATAAACAAACAAAAAGAAACGATAGCATCAGCTAGAACTAATGTTATCGTTTCTTGTTATTTTTCATAAAATTAGAAGATACGTCTAACAGCAAGTACTGTACGGTAGCTTGCATCTGATACCTTGATTCCGGTCTTGGCTGTAGAAGCATGTACAATCTGCCCACCGCCAATGTAAATAGCTACATGACCTGAATAACAGATAATATCACCAGGCTGTGCATTAGCAAGTCCATCAACAGCTGAACCAACACTTCTGTCAGCACCTGAAGAATGTGGAAGGCTTACACCAAAGTTATTGTATACACTCATTACGAAGCCTGAGCAGTCCGCACCATTTGTAAGAGATGTACCACCATATACGTATGGATTACCAACAAACTGAAGTGCAAACTGTGCAACTGCAGAACCGATAGAGCTTGTTGCTGTAGTATATGTGCTAGCTGCGTTATAGCTTGAACTTGATGAGCCGGATGACTTGGATGTATTTGACTTAGCTGCTGCATTAGCTGCTTCTCTTGCAGCCTTTTCCTTGGCAAGACGAGCTTCCTCTTCAGCCTTGGACTCAGCCTCTACGAACTCTGTTGAAAGAGTTACATAGTCAAGTGATACATAACCGTCACCTTCCTCGATACTTACTTTAACCCAGCCATCGAGTTCTTCTTCAACTACAAGTTCGTCCTCTATAGGAACAAGACCAAGTACTTCCTGATCAAGTCCAGGGCCGCTTCTTACTTTAAGAGTAGTAGTTGTTACAGTAGCGATTCGTGTTCCAACCTTCTTGGCAAGCTCAACAGCATCATCACCTGTCACGCAGTATTCAGCCTTTACATAGCCTTCAACTGATCCTGACTTAATCTTGTACCAGCCGTTATCCTCTTCAATGAAGTATCCGACTGACTTGTCGTAGAGCTTACCTATAATCTCGCCATCTTCTTCACTTGGAAGATCACGGACATTAACATAATCATGAACCTGAGCAATTACAAGTGACTTAAAGCTCTCTTCTTCGGAAATCTCTTCGCCCGCATTGTCCTCAACAACTTCTTCCTTGTTGCTGATTACCGCACCTGTGGCACTCTGAATATCTTTGAGGATATTCTCGGTAATGGAAGATGCTGAAGGAGTTTCATTGGTTACTGCTGATGAAACATCAACATTCTCCTCAGAAGTGCTGCCGGTACTCTCATCTGCTGACGCTTCTACTTCAGAAGCATCCTCACTTGCAGACTGCTGAAGTGTTGAAAGAGATACCTGATTGCTACCAAGAGCATATGTAATTCCTGCCTGAGGCAGTACACTTGTCACCTTGTTGGATGATGCATAAGCATCTATACTCAAACTGGAAAAGGTTATTGCAGCTGTTACACCAATAGCCATAAGCTGCACGTTAGCTTTTTTCAAAATGGGCCTCCAATTGTTAAGTTAATTGTTACAAAAAAATTCACATCTTTTAACAATATACGCCCTTAATGAAATTTTGTCAAATTTTATCAAAATTTCACTTGATTTTTACTTTCCCAACGAGAAAATCCTGGGCACTTGTAACAGCGTTCGCACCATCCGCAACCGCAGTAACTATCTGGCGTAATCTCTTTTTCCTTGAGTCTCCGGCAACGAAAATTCCGGGTGCTGAAGTCGCACCATCTTCTCCGGCGATTATATAACCATTATCATCACATTTTACAATATCGGCAAAAAGGTCTGTTGAAGGGTGAATTCCTATTGCAATGAAGATTCCGTCTACATCCAGTGAAGACATTTCTTTTGTCTTAACATTTTCAACTTTAAGAGACTTTACTTTATCTTCGCCCTCAACCTCTTTTACCACGCTATCCCAGATAACTTCTACATTTTCAAGTCCAAAGAGTTCATCCTGCAAAATCTTTGTAGCTCTAAGCTCATCTCTTCTATGGATCAGATAAACTTTCTTGCAGAATCTTGCAAGGAATATCGCATCTTCAACCGCAACATCACCGCCTCCGTTTACCGCTGTGATCTTATCGCGATAAAAAGCTCCGTCGCAAGTTGCGCAGTATGAAACACCTTTTCCTATATATTCTTCCTCTCCGGGAACACCAAGTTTTGAATGATGTGCACCAGATGCGATTATAACTGTATGAGTCTGATATTCAGCATCTTCAGTCTTAACTTTATAAACAGGAGCATTAGTATCAGATCCTTCTTCGATGCATTCTATGCCTGTTACAGTTCCATCAACAAACTCTGCTCCGAGCTTGTCAGCATGTTCTCTGAACTTCATTCCGAGATCAAATCCATTCACTCCGGGAATTCCAAGATAATTGTCCACTTCATAGGTATCTATTATCTGTCCTCCGCTCACCGGATTTTTCTCGATTATTATCATATTTAAGCCAGCTCTTTTTGCATAAACCGCAGCTGACAAACCTGCAGGACCTGAACCAATAATTATTAAATCGTACATAACTTACCTCCTGTAAAAACAACATTCAAAACTATATTATCTATCAATTTGCACTATTAGTTGTGTGCAATTTAATTGTAACACTGTTTTTCGTTTTGTAAAGAACTTTTTTAAATCCATCCACCATCAATAGTAATTATCTGCCCCGTCATATAATCAGGCGCATCAGCTACCATGGATACGAGTCTTGCCACTTCCTTAGCTTCTCCCATTCTGCCAATCGGTATTTCCTGCTCCAGTTCCTCTAAATCCTCGTCAGTTAAGTGCTTTCTGTTCATATCTGTATCAATAACACCACAGCATACTGCATTGACCTGTATGCCACTTGGAGCGAGTTCTTTTGCCAAGGCCCTGGTAAAAGAATTTACGCCACCTTTCGAGGCAGAATAAGCCACTTCACAGGATGCTCCGACATTTCCCCATACCGAAGAAATATTTATGATTTTGCCAGAGTGTTTCCTTACCATCTTGGGAACGGCAAACTTGGATGTATAAAAGAGGCTGTCCAAATTGGTAGCCATCAGCTCTCTCCACTGATTTTCGTCCATATCCGTCAAAAGACCTATGAAAGCAATTCCCGCATTATTAATTACAATGTCTAAATCTTCTATATTAAAAAAAAGTTCTTTCACATGTTCAAAGTTTCCTGCATCACACTTATAAGCATGACAAATTATACCATATTCTTTTTCCAGTTCCCTTGAAAGTTTTTCAAGTTCATCTATATTGGATTTACACGTCAGATAGAGCTCATCCTTTTCTTTGGCAAAAGAAATAGCGATTTCCTTTCCGATTCCTCTGGATGCGCCTGTTATTAATACCTTTCTGTTCATAAATACCGCTCCTTACTGCTATGTTTATATCTTACTCTACCACTATTTCAAAGAGAAAGAAAAGCATATAAAAACACCGGAATCAGTGTTTTTATATGCTTAAAGAAATTCGTACCCATTTATTTTACTTAACAATGCCTTAGCGCATCCAATACAGCTTCCTCAGCGAAAGGCTTGGAAATAAACTCTACCGCACCGATTTTCAGAGCTTCCATCATTTTTTCTTTCTGCCCTGCTGCTGTGATCATAATTACCTTGGCATCCGGATCAGTCTTTTTTATGAGCTTTAATGACTCAATTCCGTCCATCTGAGGCATTGTAATGTCCATAGTAACAATGTCAGGTTTTAGCTTAACGTACTGGTTGTATCCTTCCTGTCCGTTAACAGCCTCTCCTACAACATTATATCCACCTCTTTCAAGTATATCAGTCAAAAATCTTCTTGAAGTTCTTGAATCATCTACTATCAAAACACTCTTCATTTTGTATGCCTCCACTAAACTCGAATTATCCCTGATGACAATGTCAAAAGAAATTGCGCATCTCTCATAATATCTATGCAAATATCAGCTTATACGATGCTTACCATGAGTTTTACCTCACCTCCGCATATATATACCGGCATGACTGCAATTCCATCATGTTCCATTCCTTTAAATGCAACATTATAATCCGGTGGTTCAAGTTCAATCTTAACATCACTTTTACTCTGCTCTGTGGCATAAAGACCATTAATACAGTTAATAAGCTCACAAACAGCGTCCAGAGCATCTTCTCTGGTCTCAATAAACTCTTCTTTTGTATAACCTACCGCCATTTTCTGAATATCTTCATAGTTCCCTGATATTGCCACAGCCCCTTTTACATCCCCATGGAAATGCTGATAGCCAATATCCTGATCCCTAATGGAATTGGCAACATAAGATTTGCCTATCCATACATGGTTATCCACAAGTCTGTACAGAGCTTTAATAGCCATGGTAAAAATACCCTTATATACCTCATTACCCGTATGCAAGAATATTGGGACTATTTTTTCGATGTTACCGGTTTTCATCTCGAACATATCAGTCTCTGTTACCCCAAGATAATTCCGGTAATCTCTCTCAAGGTCTACAACCTGCTCCATCGTGATTACTCCCAAATCCACTGCGCACTGAATAAAGGACAGATAGCTGTTGCCCTGAAGCTGTAAAAGACGCTCTACCTGTGCATTGGTAAGATAGCCTTTCTCTACAGCGATGTCCCCAAAACGCATATCCATTGAAGCCTGCAAAGCATTTACCTGCTCTGCCTGAGCTATAGTCATAAGTTTTTCAGATACTGCTACAACTCCTAATTTTGCTCTTTTAGATTGCTGTGCTTTTATAATCTCCGCCAACTGATTTTTTGTAATTATCTCCCTTTCAACCAGAAAAGCTCCCATTAGTCTATCTAACATGCAATACACTCCTTTGTAAAAAGGAAAACGGATAACAGTCAACTATATTAATAGTTTAGACTATTATCCGTTTATTAACAAGCTAATTATTCGTTAGATGAGTCCTGAAAATCTTCTGTCTCTCTTTTCTCATTCATCTTGGCCATTGCCTGATTTAGTGCGGCCTGAACGGCTGCATCCTCTGACATTGACGCTGTTGATTTAGGCGCAGAAGCGTTTACACCTGCTTTGCCTTTCATTATATCTGCCTGCTGTCCTGCAATTTCCAGAGCCATCATTCTATCCTTTGGCATTACAATTCCCTGACCGTTAGGATTGATTCTGATTCCGTCCTTGTCCTGAACAAATCTAAGTATGTCCTGATATCTGAACACTGCTGCATTCCATTCAGAACCGGTAAGCTTCTTGCTAAATTCAATGGCATCTGTATAGATAGGTAAAAACTGCTTCTCATCATTGGTTTTCATGATAAGGAATTTGAGCTTAGTATCTTTTCCCATCTTCATTCTGCCATCCGGCAAAACTTCTACAGGACCTTCATGCTGCATAGGTATAATGAAGCTTGCATTTCTTATAAGAGAAAGCATTCTCATTTCTTTAGCCTTAAGCACATCTGGTCTCTTTTCGTAATTTACAGGCCAGCGAAGCTCTGCAAGGAAATCGAGCATTGCAAAATTAAGCGCCGGATTAACAGGAGAAGCATCCTTCTTTTCTCCGCTCCAGTCCATAGGAGAAACCACTATCTCATTTCTCTTAAATCTTGCTCTGTATGCACCATTATCCACGATAAGATTCTCAATTCCAATGTAATAGAGATAATCGAAGAATCCTCTTCTTACATTTGTAGGTGCTTCCTCATTTTCAACCTTAACTTTTCTTACAATGAGCTTTCTGTACTGGCATTCAAAAAGCTTTCTTGCCTTCTCGGCAAGCTCTTCTTCAAAATAAACATTTGCAAATCCATGATCAATGAATGGATAGCCGGTACTCATGTCATATAACACGAAAAGATCTTTTGCATCACGGATTCTGCTAAGCAGTTCGTTGTAAACCTTACGATGATTCTTTTCAAACTCCGGAAGTGGTGCTGTCTTGTTATACACTTCCATTGTTGTCAAAAGAAACAGCAATTCCTGATTGGAAAGATTATTGATAACGTCTGCGGAAAGCTCTGCATCATATATATAAGCTCCAATCTCTTCCTTGCGCTCATCAGATACTGTTTCTTCCATTTCCGGAACTTCTGCATCCTTAATATTTACAGGATTGAGCTTTGGAATTGTCGGCCATGATAACTGTGCATGTGCCTCCTTTGCTGCCTGCAGCTCCTTTCCCTTTTGAGAAGCAACCTCTTTTTCTCTTATTGCATTCTCATCCTCAACATTCTTTTTTCCACCAAAAAAATCAAAAATACCCATGTAACCTCTCTCCTAACATAAAACGCTTATGACATTTTTGTCATATTCTCATCAGATCTGTGATGAGTAGAACTCTTTTGCTGCCTTGGCAAGATATTCAGGATCCTTGCTTCCTGCAGACTCATATGGTGAATGCATCGCAAGCTGTGCAAGGCCTATATCAACTGTATCAACTGCCACCTGTGTTGTAGAAATATTACCAAGAGTTGAACCGCCAAGCATATCAGAACGATTAGTAAATGTCTGATAAGGAACTCCTGCCTTTTCGCAAACATTCTTGAATACTGCAGCTGAATAAGCATCTGTAGTATATTTCTGATTAGCATTATACTTGATAACAATGCCCTTGTTCATAACAGGTCTGTTTACAGGATCAGCCTTATCTGTATGATTTGGATGAATAGCATGTGCATTATCAGCTGAAATCATAAAGCTGCTTGCAAGTGCTGTATAATACTGCTCTCTGCTTCTTCCAAGGCAATCGTTTATTCTTACAAGTGTTGCTTTTAAGAATGTTGATGCAGCGCCCTGCTTAGTTCCACTTCCAACTTCCTCGTTATCAAATACGCAGTGAACAGGAACATTATCTTTTTCCTCAGAATTAAGGAAACCGTCAAATGTTGTATATACACATTCCTGGTCATCGAGTCTGGAACTTGCTATATACTCTCCGTTTGCTCCCCATGTAGTAGGCTTTACTCTGTTGTACAGGAACAGGTCATGACTTAAGATGTCCTCTTTCTTGACTCCTGCGCTCTCAGCAATTATGTCAAAAAATCTGTCTTTGGAAGTATCATCTCCAAAAAGAGGAAGCATATCATTCTGTGCATTGTACTTGTATCCATCATTGGCCTCACGGTTCATATGGATAGCAAGAGCAGGCATCATAACAAGGTCTCTGTCAACATTGACAAGTTTGGATTCAATGCCATTTTCGCCTTTTACAAATACTCTTCCAGCAACAGAAAGAGGTCTGTCAAACCACTGTGCGCAGAGCATTCCGCCATATCTTTCTACATTCAGCTTCACATATGCTCCAGCCACTTCCATCTCAGGATTCTCTTTGATCTTAAATGAAGGAGAATCACTGTGGCTTGCTATCATATAGAATCCCTTAAAATCCTTTTTGGGAATTCTGAAAGAAATAATAGAAGAACCGTTTCTGGTAACAAAGTACTTGCCACCTTCACTGATCTTCCATTCCTTTGACTCTTCAAGTTCTGTGTAACCATTTTCTACAAGCTCTTTTTTCAGATTGTCAACAACGTGAAAACAAGAAGGTGAAGCGTCTATAAAATCAAGCATCTTATTTGTAATATCTGCCATTTCTATATACCTCGCATTTCTTTGCATTTGTACTTGTGTAGTATATCACAAAAAAGATAGAAGTTGCCCTCTATCTTTTCTGCATTTTAATATATTATTCATTTCATTCTGAGAAGTTCTGTGTAAGCCAGTATCAGAGGCGCAACACCTTTAGCTTCGTTTTCTACTACAGGCTCTGAGAAATAATACTCAAGTGAGCCGTCGCGGTGCTGCGCTCCTCCAAGTCCTGCTACAAGACAGATTCCACCAAGTCTTGGTGAACCATCTTCATTTCTGGATAGATACTTCTTAGTTATGCCGTCAAATGCCTTTATTGCCACTTCCTTAAATCTTTTTGGAAGATATCCAAGTCTTACTCCCTTTAACAGGCCATATGCTATAAGCGCAGTTCCTGATGTTTCGAGGTAATTACGTTCATCATCTTTTTTGTCCACAACCTGATAAAACATTCCGCTTTCATCCTGAAAAGGAATAAGACTGTTAGCCAGGTTATAAAGCATTGTCTGAAGATATCTATACTCGTAATACATAGATTCATCCATTGCTTCTGCGGTATCTACAAGTGAAACAGTGAACCAGCCAAGGGCTCTTAGCCAGAAATTAGGGCTACATCCAGTTTCTTTATCAGCCCAGTACATCTCACGGCTTTCATCATATCCATGATAGTATAAACCGGTCTTTTCATCTTTCATAAGCGCTTCTACATTTTTAAATTGCTTGAAAGAATCAAGACATCCCTGCATTTTATTAAAACGACGTTCATATTCCATATAAAAAGGCTGTGCCATGTACATTCCATCAAGCCATACCTGATTAGGGTAAATGTTCTTATGCCAAAAATTTCCAGCTTTTGTTCTTGGCATAGTATCAAGCTGAGCTCTTACAGTATCCATAGCCTTTCTGTATTTTTCTTTTCCGGTAAGCTCATATAATTTAAAGAGATTCTTGGAAGGATTGATATTGTCAAGATTATACTCTTCTGTGCTATAGGTCTTTATCTGACCATCCTCCTGTACAAACCAGCCTACAAATTTATCAGCAAAATCAAGATATTTCTTATTTGAAGTCTGCTCATAAAGTGAAAGAACAGCTGTGATCATACATCCATCGATATAGTTCCACTTGTTTGGCTTTCCACTAAGTACATTTTCAATATTCCAATATGGGTGCTCTGCATCTGATTTCTCAAGGAGAAAATCCACATATTCATTGAGCATCTTAAAGGTTTCTTCTCTTGTCATAAGAATCTCCATTTCTCTGTAAAATGCAATAATGTAAACGCTTACATTCTACCACAACACTCCCTCTAAAATCTATAGTTTCTTGAAAAATACAAAAATATAATCCAGGGGTATCCATGCCCCTGGATTTCGTCAATTATCTATATGTCAAAAACTTATGCGTATACGATCCAGATGAACAGGTAGCCAACAACTACAGCTGTAAGTGTGAATGGAACTCCGATTCTCATGAAGTCACCAAAAGAAACTTCATATCCTTCTTTACGAAGCATTCCAACACCTGCGATATTTGCTGATGCTCCGATAGGAGTAAGGTTTCCGCCAAGTGTTGCACCAATCAAAAGTCCAAAGTACAAGAGAAGCGGATCTACTGCCATTACTGTTGATAAACTTGCAAGTACAGGAAGCATTGTTGCCACATAAGGAATGTTATCTATAAATGCAGATATGATAACCGAACCAAATACAATAAGTGTATACAAAAGGAATACATTATCCTTTCCGGCTCCGGCAATGATATGTGCAAGATCATCAATAAGACCTACATTTGTAATACCGGCGATTACACAGAAAAGTCCTGCAAGAAGAAGCATTGTGTCATAATCGATAGCCTTAAGAGAATGCCACATGCTGTCTGTTCCCTTTGAAGCAATGATCTCCCATACTATGTTGATGATTCCCCATACCATACAGATGATACCGTTTGTAAGCTCAGGCTTGTTAGGGAAGAATGAAGCAATTACAAGGAAAATAACATGTCCAAGCATAGTAATTGTTGGAATATAATCTGTAACAACTGTCTTCTCATCTGAATGAACAGGTTCTTTATCCTTGCGGAAAAGAATCATCATGATAGGCACTGTTGCAAGTGCACCAAGTTCTACTGCAAAGAAGATACCGGGCTTACCATGCATCCAGAAAAAGTCGTTAAAATCCATCTTAGCTGCGCCTGCAAGCATAATAGATGTAGTATCACCTACAAGTGTCGCAGCACCCTGAAGGTTTGAAGAAACCGCAATACAGATGATCATTGAAACAGGTGAAATCTTAAGTTTCTTACAAATAGCAAGTCCGACAGGCGCTACCATGAGAAGTGTTGCAACGTTGTCGATAAATGCAGATATGATACCAGAGAACAGAGACATCAGGATCGTTACCCACATTACATTAGGTGCAAGATCAAGAAGTTTATCCGCAATAAGATTTGGCATTTTGGACTCTATGAAATAATCAACGATTACCATAGTACCAAAAAGCATAAGTAAAATGTTCCAGTCGATGGCACTAAATACCTGTGTGTAGGGAAGGATTCCCGTGATTACAAAGATAATTGCAGTACCGATTGCAATCTTTGCACGTTGCTTTTTAAAGATAATCAAAAGCACATACATAAGAATGAATAAAATAATAGCCAGTGTTTTCATAATAATCTCCCTTCATTGATAATCAGTCAGTTTTGGCAAAGGTCTTGTCGGCATCTTTTTTATCAGATAGGAATTTCTATCAAATAAAAAAGACCTTTACCATAGCAAGTAGCTATGATAAAAGTCTTGCTGTCAGTTCAATCCGCCATTTATAACGGTACCTTATGCCAGATTCGGATGCTCTCACATCGTCTTGACGGATCTGGCAGCCAACAAAATATCGGCCAGCTACTCCCTCTTATCAATTAACTGTATTTAGTTTACGAAACTTAAAGAACAAAGTCAAACAAAAAACTTCCTGAACCAGCAATTCTGTTTACTTTAGCTATCAAATATTCAGAATAAGCATTTAATATTGGACATATTCTTAAGGATAAATACGTATGCGTATATTCTCACATTCATACATTACATTTTTACAAAATTTTTCAAAACTATTGTAATATTTCTCCATACATAGCTTAACCCTTGCAGAATTATAAAAAATTATATTCCAATCTTCAGAGACTTCTGTCAAAACATCATATAATGCATCAAGATTTCTTCCATAATACTCAGGAAGTGGAAGTTCTCTTTCCAAGACCTTATGGAATTCTTCTTTACTTTCTATCCCGGATAAATCAATATAGAAGACCTTTTCCATGACACTCCCTCATAATCAAAACAATTAGCCTATAGCCTTATTAGACAAACCCTGCCATCTTCCACTTTATTTTTGCAAAAAGCAAAATCAAATATTTTTCTAATGTCTCACGGCTCATACAAAAGTTCAAACGTCTCATAATGATCTTCTGTGTAATAAATATAACCATCCTCTGAAAAAACAAGGCGCTTTGCACCACGGCTCTTTTTCCCCAGAGTATCTATATCACACTCATGATACTCTGCATTTTCAGGAAGATTTCCTTCATAATTTCCAAAGTAATCTCCTCCAATACACTTTCCCGGAGCATAGTTTTCTAAAGAGCCACCACTCCAGCCAAGCTTTTTGGCTTCTTTCTTGGTAATATAATTGGATGGCAATTTATCGTAAGTTACAATATAAAGAGCTACTTCGTCCTTGCTGTCATAGATGCCAAATTCATCGATCAAAGCTTTTGATGAATTTTCATCTGCAGAAACCACATCATAGCCATCTGTTGAAACCTCTGTCCCTGCTGTTACACTATCATTTTCTGTTATAGCCTCTGCAGTTACATTATCATTAGCTGCTATAGCTTCTGATCCGATAACAACAGCAGAATCCTGAATCGAAGCTTCAGTCCCTGCAGTAATACCCTTTTCACCAGTTCCCGACTTCCCACATCCCAAAAGAGTGAGCATAACAAATAATGATGCCGTTGCAATTATTTGCCAATTTATCAGTTTCATTTAACATCAGCTCCCAGTAAATGCTAAATCGTTATATTATCAACTTAATTACCATGATAACTTTTTACACTCAGATATTTATAAGTGATCACACATATTTCAAATTATCAAGATCAGTGCTCTCAACGCCATAAAACTCAGGCTCTTCATCAACACTTCCTGTAATAATCATATTTTTCAAAACAAGTGCCTTTACATTCTTTGCATAAATACTTCTGCCACTCATCTCGTCAAAATTATCCATCATAACCGGACGCTCAGGAACACGCTCTGACTCAGGAAGGAATGAAGCTGTAATGTTCTCAAATCTAAGTTCTCCGATAGGACGTTCAGGAAGGCCTACTGCACAAAGTACGCAGGCAGATACGCCTTCACATTTGATGTTCTTACCTGTAATTGAACCGATAACAGGTGTCATCTCATCCACAGGTGCCGGATTTTGATTCTGAACATAATCACTATGTCCGTCCGGATCGCAGAAGTAGAACATATTTACAGTAAATGGCATATGAACACCATTCATATCTATATTTTCAAATAAAATATCATCAAGAATTGATCTCTGACCGCGTCCTCTTCTGGTCTTAATACGAAGACCTCTGTCTGTTCCATCGAATATGCACTGTGATACTCTTACATTCTTTACACCGCCTGCTGCCTCTGAACCAACAGTAACGCTGCCGTGACCGCGTTCAAATTTACAGTTCCTGATAATAACATTCTCTGTAACCTTGTGGTGTTCAAGACTCATATAATACTTTCCGCTCTTGATCGCCATGCAGTCATCACCGACTGATATAACAGTACCAAGAACAAGAGTATTCTTGCAGCTCTCAGGATCGAGACCATCAGTATTTGGTGAATCTGATGGATTGTGTATGAACAGATTAAGGAAAGAAATATCATCGCAATAATATGGGTGCACTGTCCAGGATGGAGAATTCTGCACTGTAACATTCTGAACTCTCACATTTTGGCATCTGCAAAGATACATAGTATTGGGTCTCCATGCAATGCGTTTAATCTTAGGATTAACCCACCAGTCACTGTTCTGGGCATTTCCGTCGATCACACCGGGACCGATAATATTTAAGTTTTCTGCATCAATCGCAGTTATAAGTGAAGCAAAGCTTGTAAGGGGATTTCCTTCCCAGCTTGAAAGATTGTACTCGCCCTTTTCATCTGTTGTGCGAGTCATTCCCGGAAGAATAGGATAATGAGTCCTGTCAGTATCTCCAAGAAGCACAGCTCCTTCATCAAGCATAAATGTCATGTTGCTCTTAAGGAAAAGAGCTGTAGACAAATATGTTCCCTTTGGAATATATACCGTTCCGTCTACAGGGCATGCGCATATTGCTGCCTGAATCGCAGCAGTATCAAGTGTTACGCCATCACCCTTTGCTCCAAATTCTGTAACATCCAAAAGAACTGATTCGTGATCAGTTCTAAAGCTCTTTTCTACTGTTTCTCCATCAAATTTCAGAGAAATCTTATAGTCTCTATCCGGCAAAAGACCTGAAACAGAAACTACATTTCTGTCAGACTCAAGAACTTTTTTATCATCTATAAATACTTCAAAGCTCTTTTCCTGCTGAAAGATCAGCTCAGAAACAAGCTCAATAGTCACACTTCTGTTAAATACCTCAACAATCTTAAAATCCATACTTCTCTCCTCCGTAAACACCGTAGTATATCTGACTTAGCCCATTAAAATGTGCCAATATCTTTTCAACCATCTATCCATTCTTCAATGATATCGGCAGTTCTTTTGAGCTGCTCTTCATTGGAAATCTCAGGAGTTCCATCCCCCTTTTGAATTCCATATGAACCAAAATAAGAATGAATGCCTCCCTCAATAATGTGCTCCTCTGAATCAGATGGCCAGCTTGCTTTGGAACTCTCATAACCTTCACTATTAATTACTCCATCTTCAGAGCCAAGTATTGAAAGCATCCTTATATCATTATCTGATAAATCCGCATTCGGATATGACGCACACAGAATGAGACCTGCATAATCGTCAGTTGTCTCTTCAATGTATAAAGAAGCAGCCACTCCGCCAAGGGAATGACCTGCCAGATACCATTCAAGGTCCTTGACTGTTTCTGTCTCAGACTTGTAATTAGATGTAATCACTTCAGCAGCGTTAATTCTGAAGAATGCCAAATTTTCAGGCATTTTGGGCAAAAGACATATATATCCCCTGCTTGCTATCTCATATAAAAGCCCTTTGTAGGCGCTGTACTCAACCTTTCCCCCCGGGTAAAAAACAATAACAGCCTTAAAATCCTGATTCTCAGGAATAAAAACCATTCCATTTTGGTCAGAATATGAATTTACCTGAGTATCCAGTTTATTTTCAATAAAGCTTATCGTCTCTGCATCCGCTCTATAAAACATGCTGGTATAGATCTTAAATCCTATGGCCCCGCATATTACCAATGCCAAAAGAACTATAACAATCCTTTTGACAAAATGAACAATTTTCTTCATCAAAATCTAAAATCACCTTTCATACGGCATCTTTTATAGCATTATCTATTATATTCACCAGACCCATAGCACTGTTAAAATCTGTCTTGGTGTTGGTCTCGGAATGAATCACACAGCCCTGCCAGGTTGCATTTTGTCTGTACTTAACCTGAACCATAAACGTTCCTATAGTTCCTTGCTTATTCTGTATATTTCTGACGCCAAACATTTCCTGAATCTTATCAATGACGAGATGCTCCGAGTCTTCCTGTGTTCTTTCATCATCCTTGCTTTTATAGAACTCCCTTTTCTCAAGGCCCCTTTGTGGAAAATCCCACTCATCATAAAGATCATCCATGAAAGTAAGCATTTCGCTCACCCCATTAAATTCTATCGGGTCATCAGAATATTGATGCCATATCTCACCAATATAATCGCCGCTCTCTTTTTTTTCAATGCAAATACATATTATATTTCTTGCAAATAACATCTGTTTTGCTTCGCTCATTTTTAACCCCCATGCAATAATTTCATAGTATTCCAAATTTACTTTAATGAATTTTCGTAACTTAGTCAACTTGCTTATTCAGGCAGGACCTCTTTAGCGTGGAAAGGCGGCTAACCTTTCGATTAGCCGCCTTTCCGGGGAGATTCAATACCGTTTATGTAGGTGGTTTATTTAATTTTATTTTAGCTTTCCTGGTCGTGTTTTTTTCTTGCCATAAGTGTTACTAATACTGCTGCTGCGATGATTATCGCGAACAGTCTTGATGTCTCACTTGTTGCATCGCCTGTACGACCTCTTCTTGCTCCAAGGACTGCTGCTTCATTGGCAGGTCTGCGTTCTCCTAATACCGCTGCATCCTGTGCTCCTGTAAGGATAGGTGCCGGTGTAGGTGTTGCATCCGGAGCCGGTGTTGCAGGTGCAGTAGGTGCCGGAGCAGTAGGTGTTGGTGTATCATCGATTGTTGCTGGTGTATCGTCATCCGGTGTGTCATCATCGTCATCAGTAGGTGTAGGTGTTGCATCCGGTACACTTGGTGTTTCCGGTGCTGGTGTAACTTCCGGAGTTGGCTCTGGAACTGGCGCAGGTGTTGGTTCGGGTGCCGGTGCCGGTTCTGGTGCTGGTGTTGGTGTAGGCACTGGCTCTGGAGTAGGTTCTGGTTCCGGTGTTGGCGTTGGTGTAGGTGTTGGCTCTGGTGTTGGTTCTGGTGCAGGTGTAGGTGCTGCTGTAATTGTGAGTGTACCATTTATGATCTCATATGTGTAATTCTCACTCTGGGTTCCTACGATAGCTGGTGTTATGGTATATGGTCCAACCTCTTCTCCTGCTGCTCTACTATATCTTACAAGTAAAGTATCCTCACCCTGAAGTCCTGTGATAGTTCCTGTAAGTTCAGGATCATACTCTCCTGCAGTCTTTGACTTATTATCTGCCTTTACAGTTATCTTAACCGGCTCTACTATGAGATTCCCAAGTTTTGTACTAACTGTAAATTCATCAGTCACATCCAATTCTTCTCCATCTACATCAAGTGTTATGAATGTATCTTTCGTAAGTGTAAACTGTGTACTTCCTACTTCCTTTCTGGCTGCTGTTACCTGCGCATCATGCATTACATATTTAACGCCGTCTACTGTAAACTCTACATCGCCATCTTCTGCATCTGATTTGATAGTAAAGAAATCTTTTATCATGCTGGTAATGTTTCTAAGAGTTGCCAGTACAGGATTCTTGGTTGTTACACTGTCAGCACTTGCTGTTATTGTGTACTTCTGCTCGTAACCATTGTAAGGAGTTCTGATATCAGGTGATGTAAGAGTGATCTTGTATGCATTCTGACCGCGTCCTACGATTTCAAGATATCCATCAGTTACATTGAAGGTTACTGTAAAGTTCTTGTCACTATTTGAGAACTGGTCTTCAGTAAGTCCCATGTAGTATGTTTCAGGTATTATACCCTGAGCAACTGCTTCGCCACTTAATACTATACTTGATTCTTTGTAGATATCTTTCTGTTCGTATTCTGCCTTGTAGCCTGTTACTGTCTGCAATGATCCGTTAAACATCTTGCCTGTTTCAATATTTCCGAAGATATTTACTACTATTGCAAGAGGAGTAATTGTAA
>JAEEGF012176395.1_pt1 | contig 17381 bp, 17 predicted proteins | sample 9134171 | NCBI WGS metagenome assembly JAEEGF01 (sample SAMN16246542, study PRJNA631951) | gut metagenome | biome: gut microbiome; feature: rumen; material: AP-attached | host: Bos | place: Iran: Karaj | collected 2018-10 | reverse complement strand
GGGAATGACGAAGTCGGGTCTCTTTGCGCACCAGATAAGCATCTGGCCTACCATGATATAGGGGGAGAAGAGATATGCGAGCTTGCGGGGAGAGCAGAGGTTCCACATACTGGTAGCAAACCAGCAGCAGTTGAAGCCCCAGTTCCAGTAATTGTGGCGCTTGAGAGCATCGGAAATCTTGCCCATCTCTCTGCGTGAAACATTGGTGCTCATGCAGTATGCTCTGCCGTAGGTCTCGGGCTTGATCCAGTGTCTTTCAAGATTGAAGAAGATACCTGCGCCGTCGGTGCCTCTCTCTTTAAAGGCGCCCATTGAAAAATCGCCGTAAGGTTTGATATAATAATCATCACAGACCTTAAGGGGCTTATCGGTCAGGTTCTTGATATAAATCCAGCAATGGGGAACCTTCGGGTTTGCGAAGGTAACAAATACCCACATCTTCGCGACAGTGTCGCGGGGATTCTCTTTAGGCTCGGCAGGAGCAGCGGTAGTCTCTTCCTCTGCAGCTGCGGCGGTTTCTTCTTTGGCAGCCTTAGCCGCGTATGAAGTCATTGGAATTGCAGCAAGCATAATTACTGCAAGAATAAAAGCAAGAATTCTTTTAGTCATTTTCAAAAATCCTCCCGTTTATAAATAAACATACTTTCCTTTTTACTTGATTATATTACCATTATATTAATAATAAATCAAGAGGAAAATTACAATTTTTGTAATAATTTGTAATAATCAGACTCTAAGTCCAATAAGGCGACAGACCGCCCTGCGGAAGGCGGTCTGTCTGTTCGGGAAGATAAAATGAAGGTTATGAAGCATTTCTGCTTCGTTTAAAGAATAAACCTCAAACCTTAATTTTAGCTTAAAATCATATTTTTATTGAAGAATTATTTATATAATGTTATAATCAAATCGGTGAGAATATGAAACTCGGTAATTATGAATTAAAAGGCTCTGCCGCACTCGCTCCTATGGCAGGAGTTACGGACAGAGCATTCAGGGAAATCTGCATAGAATACGGCGCTTCTTATGTTACAAGCGAGATGATAAGCGCAAAAGGGCTCACTATGGGCGACAGAAAGTCCGGATTTCTGATGACAATCGGAGAGAAGGAAATGCCTGCAAGCGTACAGATTTTCGGCTGTGAGCCTCAGACGATGGCCGAGGCGGCAAAAATGGCCGAGCAGACAGGATGCATTGCGGTGGATATAAATATGGGCTGTCCCGCTCCGAAGGTCGCCGGGCACGGCGGAGGCGCGGCACTTATGAAAAATCCCGATCTTGCCGCTGAAATTGCTGACGCCTGCGTGAATGCAGTAGATATACCGGTCACCTGTAAAATCCGCTCGGGTTGGGATGATGACAGTATAAACGCCGTTGAGCTGGCAAAGAAACTTGAGCAAGCCGGAGCAAGTGCAATTACGGTTCACGGCAGAACAAGGAAGCAGATGTATGCCCCACCCGTGAATTACGGGATAATCCGCAAAGTCAAAGAAGCAATATCCATACCGGTTATCGGAAACGGCGATGTGACCGATATCCGGAGCGCGGAGTTTATGCTGAAGGAAACAGGTTGCGATCATCTTATGATCGGCAGAGGAGCGTTGGGAGCACCCTGGGTATTTGCGAACATCAATAATTATATCAGGACCGGAGAATTTGCTCCGGAACCGTGCGTTGAAGAAAGAATGGCGGTTATGATAAAGCACATCTCCCTGCTCTGCGAATACAAGGGAGACTATGTCGGTATGAGAGAGGCGCGAAAACACGCCGGGTGGTATATAAAAGGTATGCGCGGTGCCGCATCATTCCGAAGGGAAATCGGAGAACTGGAAACAATGGATCAGCTTAAAAGACTTGCAGAAAGAGTTATTGAATCTGCTGAGGAATATTTTCGGGAGGGTATTGAATGAAATACGGAAAAATAACAAAATCAATTGTATGCTTCTTGCTTGCCGTGGCAGTTCTTTTGCCCGGCTCGGGGGCTTATGCAGCTTCCGAAGAAATAATACACAAATGCACTCCTCCCGAAGAAGGCGAGTATCTTTCCGTTCCGGAGCCGGAAGGCATGGATACAAATGCAGATTGGGACAGGGCTTTCAATCTGGTTTTCAACGCGGTTTATAATGATACGGTACAATCGGAAAACGCTGATATAACAGTTGATATATCATCCTGCAATATCCCTTATACCGATGCAAACATTGAATATATCAGCAACCATGTTTTCAGCTCTCCCGAGCTTTTTGCCGTAAGTCATAAAAGTTATTATTATTCATCGATCGGCAATACGCTTTCAAAACTCTATTTTTCGGGAAATCCTGCAGAAAACAAGGCAAAATATGCCGAATGCGAGGATGCCGTCGAGCAGCTGCTTTATGAAATCAAAGGAAACAATGCTCTTACCGATGTTGATAAATGTCTCCTGCTTCACGATCGTCTCGTTTCATACTGCGAATACGACTATGCAAATTATCTGAGCGATACAATACCCGATGAAAGCTACGATGCTTACGGAGCATTGGTTAAAAGAACCGCAGTCTGCAACGGATATGCTCTGGCTTATATGTGGCTTCTCGACGAGCTCGGAATAGAAAACTATCTTATAAGCTCGGAACAGATACAGCACGCTTTCACAAGGGTTATAATCAATTCCGAGGCGTATTACTCGGACACAACCTGGGATGACCCGGTGTGGGATGTTCCCGGAAGAGTCAAGCATGAAAACTTCATGTTGTCTTTTTCCGCTTTTTCGGGAACCCATAAAGGAGCTACGGATTTCAGCGACGATGCAACTTCAACTGTTTATGAAGATTATTATTCCGCAGATTCAAAGGCTCAGGTTCTTTATATCAACGGTAGTTTTTATTATCTGAAAGAGTCATCATCAAACAGCTCCAAATACGCAGTTTATAAAAGAGATATGAGCGGCAACGAGTCGGAATTCTTCCTGATTGACAAATATATGAGCGTCAATACCTCCTCATACTCGTGGACGAACTATGACACGGCCCCGAAAATTATAAATATCGGAAATGAAATCATTTATACATGCGCAAGACAAGTCCGCTCCTACAATGTTTTGACAAATGAAGACAAACTGATTTATACTCCTTCTTCGGAGCTGTTCCCCGAAAACAACTATCGTCTGATCGGTCTCAGACAGATTGACGGAAAAATATATGTCACTTCAAATAACGCGACCACATTTGATTCGGCAACGGTTTCCGATCATACGGAGTCTTTCGTGTATTGTAACCACTCACAGAAAGAAACACTGAGGCAAACCGAAGGAAACTGCAGAACTCCGGTTTATAAAACCGAAATATGTAAGGGCTGTCATGCAATAACCCACTCAAGCGGATACGGCAACCATATTCCGGGCGCATCGGCAAAAGAAAGTGTTGTTCCTTCAACCTGCACTGAAGGCGGTCACTATGACAATGTAGTGCGCTGTACTGTATGCAGTAATATCCTGAACTCCGAAACAATCATTACGCCGCCCTCAGGTCACTCCTATTCGATATCTGTAACGCCGCCGACATGCACAGCGAGCGGATATACCATTCACACCTGCCACTGCGGAGATTCGTACACCGATTCGTATAAGAATCCGCTCGGTCACAGTTTCACAAATTATAAATATAACGGTGATGCAACACCCGAAAGAGACGGCACCGAAACAGCAAAATGCGACAGATGCTCCGCAACGGATACAAGAATCAAGGAAGGAACAAAAATCACGAATCCGACCTATGCGGCAAGAATCAATGTCCGCTCTTCGGCAAACATCAGCTACCGCTCGGATGTTACGGTAACAGCAACTGCCGATAATGTCCCCTCCGGATACTGCCTTGCAATCTATGACGGCGGCACCGAGCTTGCCACAGGCACAAATTCAAGAGTCTCTTATCACGTCGGCGAAATGAGAAGCAGCCGCACTTTCACGGTGAAAATAATAGATGCAAATAAAACGGTACAGACTGATTTGAACAACAATCTGCTTCAGAGAACAATACAGGTTAATGTTAATTCAGGTTTCTTTGCCAGAATAATCGCCTGGTTCCGTTCACTCTTCGGTTCGCTGCCGAAAGAAGAAATCTAGAAGGCATATCAAAACATATATGAGAAAGCCCGCAGGATATCCTGCGGGCTGTTCTTTGCTTTATATATCCGATAAATCAACATCAGGCGCGATGGTTATACGGTATCCGGGGCATATGGATTCAATTTCGGAATAGATTATTTTAAGCGCTTCCTTCGGATCAATTGCAAAACTGAGAACAACGTCAAAGCGCATATCCTTTTTATCCATGTCCACGTAGAAGCCGTGAACCTGAATTGCCCAGTCATGGGAAAGCACTGCTTCTGTGACCCTGTCTCTCATTTTCGCCGATTCGTCACATCCGGTATTATATGAATAAATACCGATAGCTGTTAAGATGATTCCCGTTTCGACATAAACATCCTCGGAAAGGTGGCGCGCGATAAGATCTATTTCATTGGCGGTCATAGTATCGGGGACCTCAATGTGAACGCTCGCGTAATTCTTTTCGGGCCCGTAATTATTTATAATCAGGTCATATGCGCCGCGAACACCGTCATGAGAGGAAATAATGGATTTTATCTTTTTTGTAAGCTCCGGGTCACTCCGTCTGCCGAGAATATCATTGACCGTCTCAATCATTATCTCAATGCCGGCTTTTATGATAAATATTGAAATAACCGCGCCGACATACGCCTCTGTTGATATTTTAAAAGCCATATATACAAGAGCGGAAACGAGCACAGAAGCAGAAATCACCGCGTCAAACAAGGCGTCGGAACCCGAAGCGATGAGCGAACCGGAATTGACGGCCTTACCGCGTTTTTTGAAGAATGAGCCGAGAATTATCTTGACAGGCACGGCGACCGCAATGATAATCAGCGAAACAGCTGTATATTCGGGCTTCTCGGGCGAAATAATCTTTTTCACCGATTCCGTGAATGCAGTAATACCCGCATAAAGGATAATCGCCGCGATAATCATAGAGCTCAGATACTCTGCCCTTCCGTGACCGAGCGGATGCTTTTTATCCGGACGCTTACCGGAAAGCTTAGCGCCGGCAATTGTGATTATACTGGAAATCGCATCTGTAAGGTTATTGACAGCGTCGAGAGTGACAGCGATTGACTTAGAGATAATACCGACGCCCGCCTTAAAAGCGGCCAGAAAAATATTTGTGATTATTCCGATTACGCTGGTCTTTACTATTATCGACTGTCTGTTCTCTTCCCGTTTGAGAAGTTCCGAACCGGAAGGATTACCGATTGAATTGTCTGACATTGAATACACCTCTTATTCGGAAAGATTATTGAGAAGTTTATAAAGGAGAGCATAGAGCTGCTTCGCTTCATCGGGAGAAAGCTTTGCGCATTTACCGACCGTCTCCGGCACATGCAGTGCTTTTTCACGAAGATTCCTGCCCTCATCGGTCAGAAATATCGATACTACGCGTTCATCGGCTTCATTCCTCCGCCGAATAACAAAACCTTTTTTCTCCATACTCTTCAGGAGCGGAGTCAGAGTACCCGAATCGAGAAAAAGCTTACTGCCGAGTTCTTTTACCGAAATACCGTCCCCGTCCCAAAGCACCATCATAGCAAGATACTGCGTATAAGTCAGCCCGAGCTTATCGAGCACGGGAACATATTTTTTAACTATTTCCTTGCCGGCCGCATAAAGCGGAAAGCAGAGCTGATTATCAAGCTTCAGCACGTCATACTTTTCCATTACTATCACCGTTAATTCTGTGAATTATAGGCCTCTCTGACTGCTCTGGCCAGCTGGTCGGCACAGGATGTCGGCCTTCTGCCGCAGGTATTACCGAGAAGCTTTTCTTCAATATAGCTGACGGTCTGACCTTCAAGAAGCTTTGAAATAGCTTTAAGGTTACCGTTGCATCCGCCTTCAAAAGAAATGTTTGTAACTACGTCATCGTCAAGATTGAAATGAATAAACTGAGCGCATACCATTTCGGTTTTATATGTATATTCCATATTATACCTCCGCATCAAAGAAGCTTGGCTACTTCGCTGTCTAATTTTGCGGGAGTAACGGTAGGAGCGAATCTTTCAACAACATTGCCGTTTCTGTCAATCAGGAATTTTGTGAAATTCCATTTGATTTTACTGCCGAGCACCCCGCTCTTCTGAGATTTGAGCCAGGTATAAAGAGGTTCCTCTCCTTCTCCGTTAACCTTGATTTTCGCAAACTGCGGGAAGGTTACGCCGAATTTAACCGAACAGAAACTCGCGATTTCGCCCTCGGTTCCGGGAGCCTGATTTGCAAACTGATTGCAGGGAAAATCGAGAATTTCAAATCCCCTGTCGCGATACTTTTCATATAAATCTTCAAGGCCGTCATACTGCGGAGTAAAGCCGCAGCCCGTGGCGGTATTTACTACCAGAAGCACCTTGCCCTCATAATTCTTCAGCGGGACCTCTTCGCCGGTTATGCTTTTTACCGTGAAATAGTAAATATTCATTTCTGATTCCCCTTTCATTGATTTCTATTATATTGTACACAATTTAATTGAGCTTGTCAAGAGTTGATTTTGATTTTCGGTTCTGTTCTTTCAATTCTCTTCCCGCAAAGAGTTATCTCCTTCCTAAAAAACATAAGAATAAAAAAATCAACCCGCAGGAAATAATCCTGCGGGCTTTTTGGGGCGGCTGTGCCGCTCATTTTTGATTTGTTGCTTCAGTTGACAGCTTTACTTATGCAGCCTGGCCGAAGATAGCAAGGATGTTGCTGAGGAAAGCGGTGATAGCGGTAAGATCGATGCCGCCGAGGAACTTCTGAACTATAGCAATAATTCCGGAAGCTTCAAACTCACCGAGAAAACCTGTCAGAGTCTTAGCAAATTCAAGAGCCTGATTTACGAAATCCATGAAATATACCTCCGTTATAAATTTTGGGCTTTTGCCTGAATGTATTATACTACATTCGGATGATTTTGTCAAATTCAGCTTATAAACAGATTACAAAATTGACTGAATTGACATATTTATACTCTCTCTGAGATCAAGGAGCCAGGTCGCTTCGTGGGGATAATTCTTGAAAGTGATATCACCGGTCAGCTCATCGGTTTTTTCTTTGCCTGCGAGGGATTCCAGATATTTCAGAGCCCTGAAATCCTGAAATGCATCTGAGAGAACTTTGAGACGAAGGGAGCATACGACTTCTCCGTTTTCACCGGGATAAACAACAAACGGGTCCCCCGCTTCATAGCCGCCCAATCCGTCGGACGACTCATAGGGGTTGATTTTTTCCAAGGAAAGCACGGAATTATAGAAATTATATCCCCAATGCAGGAAACCCTCAACATCATATTTAGCCGCGAGGACGCCGAAAACACGGTTTCTCACTGAAGGCATAGCTATGAATCTGTTGGGGACATATTGATTTCTCTGACCGCAGCAGTAATAGGTCCAGAAATGCTCTACCCTGCCGATGAAATCCTCAATATGAGTCTCGCTCGGAATCGGGATATCAACAGCGCCGTTCTTGTAAAACTCATAATCGGATAAGGCGTCAATCACGGGATAACCCGCAAAAATCTTTTTGATAAGCGAAGCCCGATACATATACGTTTCAAGCTGATCGCCGCCCGGCTCATCGGAAATATGGAAAAAGACCCTGTCGTGAAGACCTTTTTCTTTGATAAAAGCGTTGAGACAAACGGAGAGTTCCGTTAAGAAACGGTTATATTCTTCGCTTCGGGTCTCGGTCTCCCAGCCGAATATTCTCTTTTCCGCGCCGATTTCATCAACAGCCATAACCTTTGGTGAATGCTCCGCCCCCCACTGAGTAAAGAAATGGCTCATTTCAAAGTATTCGATGCCGTTTTCAAGGCAGATTTCAACCCATTTTCCGAGCCTTGAAAGGTCGAATTCATAGGAATTTCCTTTCAGTTTTACTCCGACCAGCTGAGTGGTTGTTCTTTCGCCGCCGACCTGTGTATCAAGCGCGGGAGTGAAAAGCGGAGTCAGGATACAGTTCATGCCGTGATCGGTTGCCGTTCTGATGAAATTCCCGAGTATTCTTAAGAATTCATCCGAGAAGAATTCAACGCCATAATAATCGCATATGGCATCGCAATGAAACCAGTTAGTATAAATCAGCTCCTGTTTCGGCAGTTCCGCGTTGATAATATTGACTTTCAGGGATTTAACAATGCCGTTAAGCGAAACTTCGATAATATGTTCCCCTGTCAGATTCACGGGCGAGAACTCGAACCAGAAGGAATACCATCTGCCGGCTTTCGCGTTTATCAGATTGCCCGGAAAAAGAATATCGGGATAATTGCCGGGCTCTTTGCTGATATAGAAATCATCGGCGCTCTCGTCAGCGGCTTTCACAACCGGTACATCGGCAACGGTATAAACAGATATATACTGTTCATATTTTTCATAGACGGCCGCTTTCACTTCGCCGTCTTCATCCGCGCTGAAAGCAAGCTGAAATGACAGGCGCTCATTTTTAAGCATTGAATAAGCCGAACGTTCTTCACATACGGGCTCTTTTCCGGAAAAGACTTTTTCCAGAGATGAAAGAAGCTTGATATTCATATGAACACTCCCTGTAACAAAACCGCCCGAAGCAAAGACAACGGGCGGAAATGGTTTTAATAGAATTATTCTGCTTTTTCTTCGATTGAAGAAGTACAATGGGGGCACTTGGTAGCGTCGATTGCGATTTCGCTCTTGCAGAAGGGGCAGACCTTGGTGGTCGGTGCGGCTTCCTCTTCCGGTTTCTTAACCTTATCATTGAGCTTGTTGATTGATTTTACAATTATGAAAATCACAAAAGCCATAATTATGAAGTTGATAATTGCGCTGATAAACGCGCCGTAGGTAAGCACGTTTGCTCCGGCCTCCTGAGCCGCGGCAAGAGTCTCATATGTGTTTCCGTCAAGAGCGACAAAGAGATTCTCAAAGCTGCCCTTGGTTATGAGGCCGATAAGGGGCATAATGATGTCGTTAACGAGGGAATTGACTATTGCCTGAAACGCGCCGCCGATGATAACGCCGACTGCAAGGTCAATGACATTGCCTCTCATGATGAAAGTCTTGAATTCGCCGAAAAATCCTTTGGTCTTTTTCATAGATGAACCCTCCTTAATTTGTTAAATAAATATTATCACACAAATCTTTAAAGGTCAACACCTTCAAGATCAAAAGCGGGAATAAATATTTCGCTGCTCGAAGACTTCTGCTGAAAGAATACATTTCCGAAACCGAGTTCTTTTATCTTTGACTTCACTATTGAGTATTCGCGGGCCGAGAGCGGTCTGTCAATCGGCTTGATTTCCTTGGCTTTGCCGAAAGGAGTATATTGCCTCATAACGCTGATATATGTATCGGTTCCGAGATTATCCCGTACCCAGGCAAAGATTTTTTCCGCCTGAGAAACATTGCCGGGCAAAACCATATGACGGATGATTATGCCTTTTTTTGCAATGCCGTTTTCATCTGTTTCAAGCTGACCGACCTGACGGAACATTTCAAGAACAGCCCGTGACGCAACCTCAAAGTAATCGGGTGCGCAAGAGTATTTGAGAGCGGGAGCTGAATCAAAATATTTAATATCGGGAAGATAAATATCCACAAGCCCTTCGAGCATTTTCAATGTATCCGCCTTCTCGTAAGAAGAAGTATTATACACAACGGAAACGGGTGAATGATACTCGCTGAGAACTTTTGCCAGCATCGGAACATAATGTGAAGGAGTGACGAGGTTGAGATTATGAACGCCCTGATCTATAAGGTTATCAAATATTCTTTTAAGCTGAGTTTCGGTTATATCCTTGCCGAAACACTCGCGGCTGATTTCGCCGTTCTGGCAATATACGCATCTCAGATTGCATCCGGAAAAGAACACCGCTCCTGAGCCCTTATCCCCGCTTATCGGCGGCTCCTCCCAGAAATGAGGCGCTGCTCTCGCGATTCTGAAGTTTTCCCCTACTCCGCAAAAACCTATATTCTCCGTGCGGTCAACATTGCATTCGCGCGGACAGACCGAGCAGTTCAAATCTTCACCCCCTGCCGAAAATAAAATGCGGTTGAATTTATAAATATATTATAGTATAATACTTTTAATTATTTACAAACCAATTATAATTAATAAAACAATTTGTGTCAACATATATCGGATTATGAATAAGAGAAAAACAATCATCATTATATCGGCTGTACTCGCTCTTGCGGCGGCTGCCGCTTTGATTCTCGGTGTAACGCTCAGAAAAAGCGGGAAAGAAAAGCCTGCGGATGAAACGACCGTTTCGGTCACCGAAAAAGAGCGGGACAAATCCGCAGAATCAAAAGAGAAGCAGACTCCTCCGGCATTTCCTCTCGCAGTAATATTTGATTCATTCGGTGAAGATGCGCAGGATAAAATTGAAAAGCTCGGTGAATACGGCTTCAACACGGTAATATTTGATTATAACAAAAACCGCGAAACCGATATTAAAACGCTCATAGAGAAAGCAAAGGAAAAAGAGCTTTACGCGGGAATTAGATTTGACTGCAAAAATTCTGAGAACACCGTGAAGTTCATCAATTCGGTTTCTCCGGGATTCATAATAATTACAGGTGATGGAGCCGAAGCAAATAAAAGCGCAAACGCCGTCTCAGACTTATATTATACGGGCTTTGAGGCGCATGCAGATTCGGATACGGAAAGCATTTCCGGGTTTGATTTTATATTTGTCAATCAGGCGGATGCCACAGTCGGGAGTTTCACGAAATCACTGGACAGTTGGTTTGAATTCCCCGCCGATATATGGGTATGCTTCAATTCACGGTCATTCGCAGATATTACGGCCTCCGAGACGGAGAGCATCATCGGAACTCTCGGCAGGGATGATTATTCAGAACTCAGCGCGGCTACGGCGTTTTCGTCATACTCGGGCCTACTTGAATCGGATTCCGCTCAGGCAAGAACAATATGCGAATTCATAAAGAACAGAGAAACGCATCTGTTATCAAAAGATTTCGAAATCACCAACTACGCTGATAAGAATATCACAACCGATAAACCTGAAATAAATTTCAGAGGCACTTCAAGCCCGCTCTACGACCTTCTATGCGACGGAAAAGAAGTGGAGAGAACAGAAAACGGCGACTTCACCATCGACTGCAAACTTGCAGGCGGTGCGAATACAATCACCTTCTCTCATAAGGGAAAAGATTATAAATACAACGTTAACTACAAAGTGACACTTCTGAAAAGTGTCTCTCCGCAGGACTCTATAAATGTTCCTTCGGGAATGACGGTTGATTTTTATGCGGTTGCGCTTGAAAATTCAAATGTTACACTGCTCTTCAACGGCAATTCATACACAATGAAAGCCGTTATTGAAGAGAGCGACGACGATTTTGAAAGCCCATCCGGTTTCTCAACATATAAGACAACGCTTAAAATGCCCGCCGGCGGTTCCGCCGCGAAGAATATGGGTGTTTATAAAGTAACGGCAGCCAGCAACGGCCTGACCGAAACGAAAAGCGGAGCATCGATAACAGTAAACCCCGCTCCGAGAGTGACCATAGAAAAAGTCCGTACCACCGCTCCGAGGAGGAGCTCGATGACCTCGACGAGTGCGACCTCCGCTGCGCCTGCAACTCAGATTACAACGACAGCCGAAGCGGCATCTACAGAGTCGATGCCGTCAACCAGAGTAAAAAGAGGTAACAGAACCACAACATCGAGAGCATCTGCAACCTCCTCGCAGAGTGATACTCAATCCGCTTCAACACAAGCCAATCAGCGCCTGCAGAAATACTCATATTCAAGCGATTACGGACTCGGAAAAGCGAAGATAGTTGAAGTAATCGATGATTACTGCGAGGTTTATCCCGGCAGCAATCTCTCGACAAATTCCATTCCGGACTGTTCCCCCTTCCTCAAGGGCACAGCCGACTACATGACTGGCACGGCGGCAATCGATTCCGATACATATTATTATCTCAATTCGGGCTATAAGATTCCTTACTCCAGGAAGGATAACAGCGCCTCAGGCAAGGTAACCGTTACTCATATCAAAGTTTCCGACGGCTATATCATGCCTTCAAACAGCGTTAACATTGTGTCCTGCGAAACGGTAAACGGAAACACGAAGATCAAACTCGATATGAACAGAAAAGTGCCGTTCAATGCTCGCCTTACGGGCCAGACATATACCGACAACGGCTTCGGCAGAAAATATAAGGTGAACGCCGTAGATTTTACGGGCATTGAATTCACTTTCTTTGATACTGTCAGCATTACCGGTTCGCTTGATTTCGGCTCTTCAATGCTCTCGAAAGGCAAAGCTTCCGTTTCAGGCGATCAGGCAAAGCTCACTGTCTCGTTCACGAATAAGGGCAGATTCTACGGCTGGCACTGCGAATATGATTCACAGGGTTATCTTATCATAACAATAAAGAAAAAGCCCGCTTCGATTTCGGAATATACGATTATGATTGACGCAGGTCACGGCGGTGTGGATTCCGGAGCCGCCTGCGCGGTCTCATCGGGCGCCTGGAATGAAAAGAAACTCAACCTTTCAATCGCCTCAAAAATCAAAAACGTACTTGAAAACGAGGGCGCAAGAGTAATAATGACCAGGAGCGGCGACAGCTATCTTAGTCTTGCTTCGAGAACGGCAATGATAAGGAAATATCATCCCGATTTATTCATTTCCGTTCACTGCGATGCGGCAGGTACCTCGAGCGCATACGGCACGACTGCCTACTATTACAGGGCGTTTTCACAGCCGCTCGCAAAATATGTTCACGAATCAATCGTTTCGGCATATAATAATTCGATTTATGCCGGAATGAACCGAAAAGGAACTGACCGCGGTACGCTCTACGGCTGCTACCGGGTTACCAGAGTCGAGGAATGCCCGTCAATACTTGTGGAATACGGCTTTGTAACCGAAGCAGTCGAATGCCGCGCAATGCAGAATTCGACCAACAGAGACATCCTCGCAAAAGCGACCGTAAACGGAATAAAGAAATATATTGCTAATTCATAAACAAAGGGGGAATCCCGATGCCGATCAAAATACCGAATGAATTACCGGCAACCAAAATTCTGACCAGAGAGAATATCTTCGTAATGACGGAGACCAGGGCTATGACTCAGGATATCCGTCCGCTTCAGATACTGGTACTCAACCTGATGCCGACAAAAATAGATACCGAAACCCAGCTTTCACGCCTTCTCGGCAATACGCCGCTTCAGGTGGAGCTGACTCTTATGCACACAGAAACACATAAATCCAAGAATACAAGTGAGGAGCATCTGCTCGCGTTCTATCAGGTCTTTGACGACATAAAGGACAAATACTTTGACGGAATGATTATCACCGGAGCGCCGGTTGAGCATCTGGAATTCGAAGAGGTCGAATACTGGGAAGAACTCTGTGAAATTATGGACTGGAGCAAGAGCCATGTCCATTCCACATTCCATATCTGCTGGGGCGCTCAGGCAGCGCTCTACCATCACTTCGGCATACCGAAAACCCGGCTTGACGAGAAGCTTTTCGGTGTATTTTCGCATACGGTTGAACACAAAAAAAGCATACTTGCCCGCGGATTCGATGATATATTCTATCTTCCTCATTCAAGGCATACGTCAATCAACAGAGAGGATATTGAAAATGAACCGAAGCTGAAAATAATTGCTTCATCTCCCGTCGCAGGAGTTTCGCTGATGATGACAAAAAACGGCAGGCAGGTCTTCATAACCGGCCACGCCGAATACGATCAATATACACTTGATAAGGAATACAGACGCGATCTTATGGCGGGAAAGCCGATTCACTGCCCCGTGAATTATTATCCTCATGATGATATGACTCAGCCGCCGACGGTCTGCTGGAGAGCTCACGCGAACCTGCTGTATTCAAACTGGCTCAACTATTTTGTCTATCAGTCAACGCCGTATGAACTCAACAATATCAGCACCGAGACAGGCGAAGAAATAAATGAATAATGTATATTATATAAAAATTTTAATAAAAAATTAAAATAATTGTTTACTTTTTGATTTTTTTATTATATAATACATTTGAGGGAATATATTTTGAAAGGAGAAACACCATGCCTGCTTTTACTTATGAAATAGTAGAAACCGTAGCAGTTCTTTCCGAAAACGCCAGAGGATGGCGCAAAGAACTTAACCTCGTCAGCTGGGGCGGCAGAGATCCGAAATATGATATCCGCGAATGGTCACCCGAGCATGACAGAATGGGCAAGGGCGTTACGCTCAGCGATGAAGAGATGAAAGCTCTCGTTGCCGCGCTCAAAAAGATGTAATTAAATATTTACAAAACACTGTGCCGCAGTTCTGCGGCACTTTTGTTTTATGCAGTTATCAATAAAAAGAATCCACTGCATTGTTTAAACGCAAGGTTCAAAATGCTTAGCAGTCACAAACGACCGTACTGCTTCATGGCAAATATATGGGATTCCGAATAAAAAGTCAGCTTATATAAAAAATACTGTTACCGGTTAAAAATGCCCCCTCCTGTCGGAGAGGGCGCTGTTTATTATTTCAGGTCTTCATTCATTACTCTGGTCAGGCGGGCTGTTATGCGCTGCCTGCCGCTGTAAGTGCAGGTAAAGAGAGTCATATCCCAGCCAGTATTTTCCTTCATTCTCTCCGTATCATAGCCGTCAAGCTGCTCGATGGCGGAAATCTCATATGAATAGGTCAAGCCCGCTACATCAGTGAAATAGACTTTGTCGCCCGGTTTTGCGTATTTCAGATTACCGAAATGGCTCTGATAATTGTGGGCGCAGATTACAGCCGTTCCCTCGGGTACGCTGCCGTAATACCTGCAGGGCGAGTTTTTCAGCTTCGCGAGAGAATAATCCGACTGAACGGGAAGCTCAATACTGAGCGAAGGAATTGAAATAACGCCAATATATTTATTGCCGTCTATCGCCGCGAAAACTTCACCGTTTTCCTTCTCCTCATAGGAGGTTTCCTCCCCTGCCTGCTCGACTGCTTCAATGATTCTGTCAGCGGTTTCGCCGGCTTTTTTGTCATTCATTGCATTAAAAGCAAATAAGCCCCCGGCCGCTGCTATAAGCAGCAGGCCGAAAGCCATTAAAGCAATTCCGATTTTAGTTTTCTTTCTTTTTGCCTTCTCCATAAACTGCAAATCCTATGGCAAACATCATAATTCCGGCAAATCCGAGTATCGGAATGGGATACTGAATCATACCCGTCTGCGGGAGCTTTTCGCCTGAGTTATTCGAAGAGTTATCACTGTCTGTTCCGGGGGTACCGTCCGGCGCGGTTGTGTGAGTTCTTGTTGGATGTTCGCCCGGAATATATGGAACAACAGGGACAACAGGCACTACGGGAACGGGCGGGACAACCGGTGTAACCGAATCGCTGCTCTTGGTGGTGTTTTCCGATGGTTTTGTCGGCTGAGTCGGAGTTGTCGGCGATGTCGGTGAAGTAGGTGAAGTCGGATCTGTCACGGGAACATCAATTTTCGGCTCCGCGGTGACATCGAAGATAAGCTCCTCAGCTGTCTCATAGGGAACGAAGACTACAAACGGATTAAAAAGCTTATCGGGTGAATAGACAAGATATGCACCGAGTTCACAAGGCAGCGATGCCTTTCCTTCGGTATCGGATTTGATTGCCGTTCCCTTTATTCCCTTGCCGACAGCGGTATCATAGAGATGCATCGCGGCTCCCGTATCACTCAGATCGATATGAGAATCGGCAAAATCACCGGTAAGGGTGAAAGAGGCGGTACGATTGGAATAGAGGCAGTCCGCAACCTTGACTATATTGACAGTTTTATCCTGAAGGGGGCTCTTATCGGCTCTGTTTATCATAACTACGGTTATTTTTCCGCTCGGTGAAGCAGCGCCTGCGAGAACGCCGAAAGGCATCAAGCAAACGATAACTGCAATTATTATCATAAACAGCTTTTTCAAGAGTCTTCCCTCCTTCTTTTTTTCTTTATAATGAGAATAATGATTAAGAACAATACAAAGCACGGAGCCGCGATTATAACTGCGAGCTGATCGGCCGGCAGTTTCGGCTTTTCGGCCGTATCGGTCTGAACTTCGCGGACTGTTTCGTCATAACTTACCCTGTGGCCTCTGACGAGCAGGCGGTGGGTGTTGATGCCGTAGGGAGTGCAGGTAACGAGAGTTACATAATCCTTGCCGGGAACTATCTGCAGATCCTTCGTATCAGTCGGCAGAACCGTCTTTATCTGATCGACCTCGTAAGCGAGGATGTCGTCAAGAACATAGAGATAGAATCTGTCGCCGATTTTAACTTTATCGAGATCGGTGAATAATCTCGCCGAAGGCAGACCTCTGTGACCCGTGAGCACCGCGTGGGTGCTGAGGCCTCCTACCGGAAGAGAGGTGGTCGGAACATGGCCGACGCCCGATTGGAGAATCGCTTCCTTCGTCGTGTGATAGATTGCCATTCTGACATCGATGGAATCTATCTTGAGATAGCCGATCATGCCGTTACCCGAGGGATTAATCGCGGCGCGGTATTCGTCGTTTCCTTCGAGGTCGCGCTCGTCTCTGGGGAATTCATTGGTCGTGATGGTCTTATTGTAGCTTCGCGCATCGTTGAGAATCTTGCGAAAATCTTCCTTTGAGAGCTTTGCGACCTGCTTATCGTAGGAATTGATTGCCACGGACTGATGCGCCTTGTTGACCAGATCGCTCAGGGTCGGATACAGCATCAAGCCAAGCCCGGCAACGAATACTACTATAAGAATTATTGTAGATAAACGCTTTTTCATAAAAACTCCGTGTTTGGTTTGAGGCTGTTTCCGCTTATCCTCCCCGCCCGGTTTCCCGGGCAGGGAAGAAATATCAATCAGTCAGTTTACGAAAAATTATTTAACTTCGGCCTTCTGCTTTCTGGTGATAAGAACGAAAGCTGCTGCGAGCATGAGTGATGCGCCGCCGAAGATGAAGAGCCAGGTGCCGATTCCGCCGGTTGAGGGAAGGATGCCGCCGGCCTTGTTGATAACGGTAACCGTGTTGCCGGTGAGAGTGGCAACATCGCCGTCTGAATCATAGGTTGCGTAAATGTTGACATCAACATCCTCTTTGAGGAGGTTGTAGTTCGCGGGAGCTACTGTTTCGGTAAGGGTGTAATGGCCGGCTGCGAGACCGTCAATAAGAATCTTGCCGCTGGCGTTGGAAACTACGGTTGCGTTGGCCTCGGTTGCCTCAAGAGTATCGGAAACTTTATATCTGCCTTCGGTAAGAGCAACGGGGATGGGAGTGCCTGCATCGTCTCTGAGAACGAACTCTGCGCCCTGGAGAGCTTCCTGCTTGGTGTTGACCTTGGTGATTTC
>JAEEGF010167950.1_pt1 | contig 17383 bp, 11 predicted proteins | sample 9134171 | NCBI WGS metagenome assembly JAEEGF01 (sample SAMN16246542, study PRJNA631951) | gut metagenome | biome: gut microbiome; feature: rumen; material: AP-attached | host: Bos | place: Iran: Karaj | collected 2018-10 | reverse complement strand
GATATTATTATGGTAGTACATTAGTTTATGTGTTGTATGCAAACATTGGGACAAATGGAGGTTTGACATCATATGCCGCGTTTCCTCCGGCAGTTATACATAAAAATTACACGATAACTGATTGGTCGTCGGTTGGATATAGTAAGATAGTCAACTATGCGAGGACACAAAATCCAGTAAGAATAAGTTCCGTAAATTGTACTATTAAGGAAATATCTAGCACGGATGCTACCAATTTTAACACCGACAATGGAGGTGGGGTAAATGTTTCCCAATATAACAAATATTATGGCTTATATTATGGTAGTGCATTAGTTTACGTGTTATATGCAACTATTGGAACAAATGGAGGGGTGAGTGGAACTAATGTGATGACAAATAAATATTATGCATTAAGTGACTTATCTGTGGCAAAAGACAAGTTGTACAATTATGCGAAGATACAAAATTCTATAAAAATACGCTCGACGGATTGTAATAAAACAGAAGTAATAGATAATATAGCTAAAACCTTCTATATCGACAATGGAAGAGCAGAAGATATTTCAAAATATAGCAAATATTATGGTTACTATTATAATAACACTACATTAGTCGGGGTGTTGTATGTTCAGATAGGTGCCAATGGGGAAGTGCAAGCATCTGTTTTTAAATCGCACAAGTATTATTCTATAACAGATGGCGATGCTTGCATATTGAATTATGCCAATGCCCAAAACCTCAAAGAAATAGATATTATCAATGAGGTCAATGCGTGGAAAGTTGAGAAATTGACGGATAATATTGTAAAACAATTTTATACCAACAATAGCGGACAATTCATTGATAAGGCATTATATTGCGGGTTATATTATAACAATGATTTAGTGGCAGTGTTAGCGGCTAAGCATACGAGTACTGCTGCAAAACATATTGTTGAAAAATTAAGTTATAATGAAAAGAAATATTATAAAATAATTCATGGGGAATCGTTTTTGTTGCATTATGCAAAATCACAATATCCCAATAAAGTCAAATTAGATGATCAGATAAGTGCATGGTCTGCTTACATTATCAATGATGAAGCCACGTTAAAGATTTTTTACATAGAAAACAATGGTGGTGACATATCTCAAACTGCAGATGCATTTTACGGATTATATTATAATGATGATTTGGTAGCAATATCTGCGGTGAGAGTCGGTGATGATGGCAATGTGATAGAAGAAAGTTATTGTACATCAACAGAATATGAAAGAAGTGCGGGAGATGTCGATGGTGGTATAGTAGGAGGGCATGCATTTTTACGCAAACAAGTTCAGATTGCTAATCAAATTAAGGTATATTCTCGCGATTGCAAAATAGTCACAGTGAGTGCACCCACTGCCACGCTGTTTTATCAGCAAAACGAAGGAGGAGATATCAGTCCTGAGGCAGATGCTTTCTATGGATTGTATTACAACAATGAGATTATTGCCATTATGGCTTTTAAGAACAATACAAAATTACATTATTGTTGGAAACCCAATTTTTCAATTTCAGAAGGAGAAATTTATTTAAATCAATATGTCAGTGCAATGAGTCAAATAAACGGAACAAACGAAACAAGTAAAAAAGTATTGGAAATAGCATCTTCATCCAATACGATACCATTTGATCAAATGATAGGAGCACCATTGATTGCTTGTGTAAATGCTCAAAGTATGGCATCTATGGAAACCTTGAAATTTGTAAAAGAAGCAGGTTTTAAAAAGAGTGAAAAAGAAGGGTCGGATTTTGAAGTTGTCAATGTGAGTTTCTCTTATAAGAATGGTAATGAGATGTTTTCTTTGTCCGTTCCTCTTTTGACTATTATTCCGGTGCCTTATTTGCAGATAGATACTGTAAAGATAAATTTCAGTGCAGATATGTATACAACTGAAAATAATGAAGTGGTAGCAAAATTTGCCACTACGGATTTGTCTGCAGAGAAAAAACAAACTTCAAAATACAATGTTCAAAATCAATTGAATATTGAAATAAAGGCATCTAGTGGTTCTATGCCGTCAGGTATGGCAAAAATGTTGGATATTTTCAATAATTGTATAGAGGTAAGTCAAGAGGTTGTTGAAAAAAATAGTTTAGAAATGCCTACTGAACATATGACAGAAGCTGCACCTATTATTGAAGATACCCCTTCAGTTGTTGAAAATGAAGAGGATGCTGTAGAAGACGAGTCTGGCAGCAGTGCCCAACAAACACCCGATTCTACACAGAAAACATCCACAAAAAAATCAAAAAAGAAATAGTTGATAATTAAGTGGAAATGGATAATGAACGAACAAATGTAATTAGTGGCAGTGGTCATTCAAAAGCATTGCCACTAAATTGCTTAATAGGAAAACCTTTGTCTGCCTGTCTTTCGGCGCAACACATGGCGGACGAGGCTGCCTATAGTTTCATTAAAAACATCGCATTCCATCATTCTCATGAGTATAAGGAATTGTTGCATATTGCCATGCTGAGTTTTTCATATACCGACAAACATATAAAATATGACATAAAAGTACCTTTGCTAACATTAATTCCATTACCTTATCTGCAAGTAGATAATGTTGATTTTTCGTTTATAGCCAACATGCAAAAGAATGATGAAGGGAAAATTATTGCTACATACGGCAATAAAACAGGCAACGGTTGGGGCTATAGTTCCAAAACAAGATATGCCGGACAAATGTCTTTTAAGGTAAAAGTAAATAGGCGAGGTATAACAAGTGCTTGGGCCGATTTGCTGGAGAAAACAGCCAATAGTATAGCCAAAGTTCCTTATGATGCAAGTAGATTTACACCAATAACCAAAGAAGAAAAACAAGTCGTGGGGGGATTAATAACACTTTTAAAAGACAATACCATAGGAGAGGTGTTAACGCTTTTAAAAAACCATGCCAAAGAGTAAACACTAGTAATATTCATAAATAAAACTGAATTTCCATATCTAATGTGGACTCTGCCAAATAACAATACTAAAAGCAAAAAGATAATCATAACAGCAGACAAATGTGTTGTTAAGCCGTTAAACATTGCAGAATTGTCAGCATTTTGTCAGAAAAATAATGTTCATATAGTCCATTCTGATAAAAATGTAGGTTTGTATGATGGTAAAGAGTTGGTAGCCGTGGTGAGTATCGGGGAAAATATCGGTCCAAACCAAACGATACAATATTGTCAAAAAGATAATTATCAAATAGATGGAATAGAAACGAAAATTGCACAGTATCTCCTCATAGTCAACTATGAAAAAGCCGGCAAAATATTGGAAAATATGTTATTGTCAAGCGGATATTCATATGTGGCTATAAATTCTTTGTGTGACAATAGGCAGATGTCGTATCGATTAGATAAAGAAAATATTGAATTATTCCATTCTGATAAGAATATATCCAATAATCAATTACAATATCATATCAGGGTTGCACAGTGTCAAAAGGAAAATATTGATTTATTATCTTTTACAACAGAGCAAATTGTGAATGAATCGTCTGCAATATTTGCAATGATAGCTCAAAAGACAATGGTAAAAAGTGAAATAGTCCCCCAAGAAGAAAAAGAGATAAAAATCAAAAAAATACCTTTGGTAAAAACCATAGACTTGCCAAAAAAAACGCAAACAAATCAAGCTCCGCAATCGGAGGTGAAAACCACACTACAATCGGAGGTGAGAACAGTTCCTCAATTGGAAGTAAAGTCCGTTAAAGAATTGGTCATACCACGAGAGGTTTCAATAGAAAAAAACAAAATCAAAGAAGAAGAAACTTTTGCTCAAATACAGCATTCTTCAGATATAAAAGTCGTGGAGAAGGTGCAGGAAATAAAAGAGGTGGAATTTCCTCCGATAAAAGAATCTATTGCAGAAAAAGGGGAAAATCAATCTAAGGTAAAATTTATTTCGGATGTAGAAGTAGAAAAAAAAATATTTGTACCAAAGAAAAAACAAGTCGTACAAAAATTAGATGTAAAAAAATGCACTATTCAATTAATAAGTTCTATTGAAGGAACTGATTTTCTAAGAAAAAATTGCATAGAAAATGTGTCTTCCACAGCAACAGAATATTATGGAATTTTTTTTAAAGAGGAATTGATAGCAGTGAAAGCTATTGCAAATAAGAAAGGGAATAATGAGTCATTGAAATATTGTGAAAAAACCAATTTTAAAATAATAGATGGAGAAGTAGCATTGAATCGTTGGATTTTGCGAGCAAATTTTGCCAATGCTAAAAGAAGTTTAGAAAAACAGTTGGCATTGTTAGGTTATACATATTCACTTGTAAAAGAAACGGATGGCAAAAATGTTGTATCGTATCGCTTAAATAAATATCACATAGAAATTTTTCACCGTAATGCAGATATGCCAAACAATTATTTTGACTATATAACTCGTTTGGAAACGTGCGAAAAGGAATCGGTGAAATTGTTGGTATTTACAACGAATCAAATAATTGGGAAAATTGATGTGGTTATGAATGTTATCAATAGGAATGCAAATAGGCATTTCTTGATGACAACGAATAAAAATGAGTGTGTTTTTAAGCATATAAATACTGTGGTTGCCAATAATTTTTTGGTAAAGAATAGTCTTTTTGATAGAATCTTGATGGTAGATGCAGACAACTATGGTGTTTATTGCAATAATCAATTATTAGGAGTAGCATCTTTTGTGCGAGGAAACAACGGTAATTATTTAATGGCAAGATATTGTAGCAAAGTAGGTTGGGATGTTAGGTATCTTATGTCAGAATTGATATATCAATTTTTAAGGAATCAGTCATCTTCTAAATTGTTTGTATACAATAGTTTGCAAATAGATGATCAAGAATTTTATCACAATTTGGGTTTTAAACTTGTCAAAACAGAGAATAGAACGATATGTATGCATATTAGTACCGATATTTTTGATCCTTTGAATGTATTAGCTATAACAGATATTATTAGAGTGCCATTTAACCCATACGATATATATGGCGTGGAATTATATTCTATTAATTATCTTTCTTTTCTCAAAAACCGTAACGAGAAATTTTTATAGAATATTTAGTATAAAATATCTTCCATCATTTGATAGACCAAATGAGTAGGAAATCCCATAATCGTATAGAAAGATCCTTCAATTTTGTCAATTGCCCGCAAACCTATCCATTCTTGTATGCCATAGGCACCGGCTTTATCGAAAGGAGAGTATTGTTTAATATAGAAATTGATTTCTTCGTCTGTCAGTGTTTTGAAATGCACTTTTGCTATATCGTGGTTGACTAAAATTTTGTCTTGGTATTTTATGCAAACAGATGAAATTACTTTGTGAGTATTATCAGAAAGCATTTTCAACATTTCAAAAGCCTCTTGGTGATTTTTGGGTTTTCCTAAAATTTTGTCGTTTACACAGACAATTGTGTCACCACCGATGATGATAGCATCTTCGGGAGCCAAGTGGGCAACCGATAACACTTTTTGCCGGGCTAATTGTTCTGCAATTTCTCCGAAAGATAGATTTAAATTTATGTGCTCATCTGTATTAGATACGATGACATCGAATTGAAAACCTAATTCTTGCAGCAATTCTTTTCTTCGAGGAGATTTTGAAGCAAGAATAATTTTTTTATCTTTGAATTGGTCAGCAAGCATTAGAAACTCATTTTTTCACCAAAAGCCAAGTCACCTGCATCACCGAGCCCGGGGACAATGTATGATTGTGCAGTGAGTTCGTTGTCAACGGCAACTGTCCAAATATCGGTGTCGTGTGGCAATACTCTTTGCAAGTAATCAATACCGGTGGCACTCGAAATAATGGAGACAACATGAATTTTTGAAGGAATTCCGTAGTGTAGCAATCCTTTGAGCGATACATCAACAGAATGCCCTGTGGCGAGCATAGGATCGGCTAAAATAAGAATTTTATCGTTCAAGTCGGGTGCGGAGATATAGTCCAATTGAATGATAAAAGAACCGTCTTTTTCGTGTTTGCGGTAGGCAGATACAAAAGCACTTTCCGCATGGTCAAAAAAGTTTAGCATGCCATGATGAAACGGCAGTCCGGCACGAAGAATGGTGGCGATAACAGGTTGTTGTGCCAACAAATTCATGGGAGCAATTCCCAGTGGGGAGTCAATATCTTTTTGTTGGTAGGGAAGTTTTTTGCTGATTTCGTAGGCAAAAACTTCTCCTAAACGTTCCAAATTTTTTCTAAATCGTTGGCTATCACGTTGAATGTCAATATTTCTTAATTCTGCAAGAAAATTGTTGGCAATGGAATTTTGTTGTCCTAATACGGTAACCATGTTATAATAAATTTAAAGTTTAAATTTCAGCAGTTTCTGTTATAATATTTTCTTCTTGATTTTCAGCAGATTCCAAATAACTACATTTCAACTCCTCATAGAATGCAGCGTGAGAAGTTTGTCTGTATGGTAATAGCAAAAAGAAACCTAATCCAAATGTAAGCAAGCAAAGTAAGAACCAACCGATGAAACTTAAGTCCAAGAGGAATAGTTTCCATTTATAGCCTTGCATCATTTTCATACTTTCGCGAATACATTCGTCTGCTCCCCATTCAGGGTGGTCGTAAGCAATGTAAATGGTCATGGCATAAGCGTATGATTTAATAATGCCAGGGATGATTAAAAGTATTGTCCAAAAAAAGATAAAAATAGTTTGCAGTAAAATAACTCCTATAGCTCTGCCTATATTCTTGAAGGCTTGAAACATTTTCGTAGTAATATCCGATTCTTCGGTACGATAAAACTGAAGAAAGGCAGTTTCAATACCATATCTTAGAGGATAAAGAATGACTAAGGAAAATATTAATGTTCCTAAAGAGTATAGTAATGTTTCTCCCGGCAGATACTTGAGATTATTTAAGTTTTGTATAGTAGCATTTCCTACAGCAAGAAGTATGTATATAAAAGAAGCCAATACGGCATTTGCCCAATTCCCGCTTAATCTTTGTAGAGCCATTGCTCTTAATTCTTTATTTGAATTCATAATGGTAGATTTTTGAAGTAATTACAATTATTTCACAAAGGTACAATATTTTTATTTAATAATGTGTTTTTTGCAAAAATTATTTTTTAATGTAAAAAGGAATACAAAAAATGTAGTAAGATAAATGAAAAAATGTTACTTTTGCAAATTAGTATGATGAAATTGAAGCATTTTTTGATTTTGGTATTGATATGTTCGGCGATGCAAGTTGTCGGACAAGACCATTTTGTTCTAAAAGGCAAAGTGGTGGATTGTTTAACCATGCAGCCTTTAGAGAATGCATGCATACATAATCTTAATACGGGAATGATGTCTTTTTCAGATGCTCACGGCAGTTATGCAATACGAGTATCTAAACACGATACTTTGGCCATTTCGCGAGTGGGTTTTGAATTGGAAGTGTTAATCATGAACGATACCATTTACAATACAAAAAGCAATTGCTTTATTCGTTTGATGATGAAATCTATCATGTTGAAAAACTTCACAGTTTATGCAATGAAACCTTATCCGTTGTTTGTGAAGGATATTGCCGAACAAAAGGCACCAAAAGAGAAGATAGATGTAGATGTAAATATTTCCGATGATGATAAGGCCCGCCTAACTGCCGACCCTAATAGTAAAAATCTATTGGCAAAAACTCCTTTGGCACATCCTATCAGTTTTTTGTATGAAAAATTCAGCAGAAAAGCCAAAATGGACAGACTTTATAATGATATGATGAAAAATCAAGATGAGGTTGTTCGTTTGGCACAAAAATACAATCCGCAAGTTGTGCATCGTCTCACGAATTTGGAAGGGGAGCAATTGGACGAATTTATGGTATATTGTGGATTTTCATACTATATTTTAGCCACAGCCACCGAAGTGGAAATTGAGCAGATGATTCTCAAAAAATTTGCTACCTATCAAAATGAAGTTCACCAATAATCCTATCATTTTTATTGTAGGTCCTACCGCTTGCGGGAAAACCCATTTGGCAGTCCATTTAGCAGCAGATATTGATGCAGAAATTATTAGTGCCGATTCCCGACAAGTATATAGAGGTATGGATATCGGTACCGGCAAAGATTTAAGCGAGTATCAGGTTGACGGAAAGAGTGTCCGGTATCATCTAATTGATATTGTAGATGCCGGCTATCAATACAATGTGTTTGAATTTCAACGGGATTTTTTTGCCGCTTGTCAGCAGATTAGCGATAATGGTAAGCAAATACTTTGTTGCGGGGGAACGGGCATGTATATTGAATCGGTGATTAAACAGTATCGATTGGAACAAGTGCCTGAAAATGAGTTGTTAAGAAAACAATGGGCAAGCCAATCAGATGCTATATTGATAGCAACATTGCAGCAAAAGAAAATTTTGCACAATGTGAGCGATACTTCAGATAGAAATCGTTTGATAAGGGCCTTGGAAATTGCCGATTACTATGCTTCGCATCCACAAGAATCTCAAGAGAATAAGTTGAATTACAAGATTTTCAATATAGATATTCCTCGTGAAGAAATGCGAAAGAGGATAGGCATTCGTTTGGATGAACGTTTGCAAAATGGCATGGTGGAAGAAGTGCAAAACTTGCTGCAGCAAGGCATCTCTGCAGACACTTTAAAATATTATGGTCTGGAATATAAATTTGTTGCTCAGTATTTGTTGAAAGAAATAGACTATCAAACCATGCATGATCGCTTGCAAATAGCTATTGGTCAATTTGCCAAACGACAACAGACATGGTTTAGAAAAATGCAGCGGGAAGGTGTTCCTTTGATAAATATTCCCTATAATATGCCTTTAGAAGAAAAAATAACTTTTATAAAATCAAACATATAAGACTTATTGACTTATTTTGTTGATATTTTTTTGCAAACAAGAAACAATGTCAGCAAAGAGAATTGTATTTTTGCAGATAGAAAACATAGAACATTGGCAAAGACAGAAGAAAATTTAGGAAGTACTCCTTTAATGAAGCAATACAATACTTTTAAGGCGAAATATCCTGATGCCTTGTTGTTGTTTCGTGTAGGGGATTTTTATGAAACTTTTGGAGAAGATGCCATCAAAGCATCTAAAGTGTTGGGGATAGTGTTGACACATCGTGGCAATGGTTCTTCCAATGCGGAATTGGCAGGATTTCCTCATCATGCCTTGGATACTTATTTGCCAAAATTGGTGCGAGCCGGCTTCAAAGTGGCGGTTTGCGACCAATTGGAAGATCCCAAAATGACCAAAACCTTGGTAAAAAGAGGGGTAACAGAAATGGTAACGCCGGGAATTTCATACAACGACAATGTATTGGAAACTCGTCAAAACAATTTTTTAGCGGCAGTGCATTTTGGTTTGGAATGCGGGGTGTCGTTTTTGGATGTTTCTACCGGAGAATTCTATATTGCACAAGGTAAAATCAGTTATATTGACAAATTATTACAAAGTTTTCAACCCAGTGAGGTCATCGTGGAAAAATCTAAATTGCAAGAATTTAAGTCAACTTTCGGTGACAAATTTTTCTGTACTACATTTGAAGATTGGGTTTTTACTTCCGAATTTACCACCGACTTGTTATTGAAGCATTTTCAAGTATCGTCTTTCAAGGGTTTTGGTGTTGAAAATTTGAATTTGGGATTGATAGCTGCAGGTGCATCATTACATTATCTATATGAAACACAACATACTAATGTATCGCATATTGTCAAATTATCCAGAATAGAAGAAAATCATTTTGTTTGGTTGGATAAATTCACTATTCGTAATTTGGAATTGTTGGATTCAAACAATGATAATGCAGTTACTTTGTTAGATGTAATTGACAAGACAATCAGTCCCATGGGGGCGAGGTTGCTGCGGAAATGGTTGTTGTTGCCATTGCGGGAACGTTCTGCTATAGAAGAACGACAACAATTGGTAGAGTTTTTGATGAAAAATGAGCAATTTTCATCCGCCTTGGCAGAGCAGATAAAGACAATCGGTGATTTGGAACGTTTGATATCAAAAGTGTCGGTTTGTCGTGCCAATCCACGTGAGATGGTGCAGTTGAAACGTGCTTTGTATGCAGTAGAAGAAATAAAATCCTTAATAGAGCATACAGACGAAAGTTCTATTCAACGACTCGGAGGTCAAATAGATACAGTAAAAAATATCCGTTCTATTATTGAAAAAACATTAATAGCCGAACCGCCTGTCAATATTTTGAAAGGTGGTGCTATCAAAGAAGGTGTTGATGCCGAATTGGATGAGTTACGCAATATTGCCATCAATGGAAAGAAATATTTAGCGGAAATTCAGCAAAGGGAAATGGAGCGGACGGGTATTTCTTCATTAAAAGTCGGCTATAACAATGTGTTTGGCTATTATTTGGAGGTAACCAACGCTCATAAAAACAAAGTGCCGCAAGAGTGGATTCGTAAACAAACACTTACCAATGCAGAACGTTATATCACCGAAGAATTAAAAACTTATGAACAGAAAATTCTCGGTGCAGAAGATAAAATTTTGGTGATAGAACAAAGAATTTTCAACGAATTATTATCCGAGACAACTCGTTGGGTGAAACCTATACAAATTGATGCACAAATAATTGCACAATTGGATGTGTTGAATTGTTTTGCATTGTTGGCCAAGGAAAACAATTATGTTCGGCCACAGATTAACGATGGCTTTGCTATTGACATCAAAAACGGGCGGCATCCGGTAATAGAAACACAAATGCCTTTAGGGGAGAAATATATTGCCAATGATGTTTATGTAGATAACGAGAAGCAACAAATTTTAATGATAACCGGTCCTAATATGTCCGGAAAATCTGCTATTTTACGACAGACGGCTTTGATAGTCATTTTGGCACAAATAGGTTCGTTTGTGCCGGCAGAAGAAGCAAAAATCGGCATTGTGGATAAAATTTTCACTCGTGTAGGTTCATCTGACAATATTTCTTCCGGAGAATCTACTTTTATGGTGGAAATGAATGAAACTGCCAGCATTTTGAATAATATTTCTAATCGAAGTTTGGTACTTTTAGACGAAATAGGTCGTGGCACAAGTACTTATGATGGGGTTTCTATTGCATGGGCAATAGCTGAATATTTGCATGAAAACAAAACATGCCATGCGAAAGTTTTGTTTGCCACACACTATCACGAGTTGAATCAAATGGCAGATACGTTTAAACGAATCAAAAATTATCATGTAACCGTTAAGGAAATCAACAATAAAGTAATATTTTTGAGGAAGTTGGTACAAGGTGGTACAGAACATAGTTTTGGTATTCATGTGGCAAGAATGGCAGGCATGCCCAACGAAGTTTTGCAACGGGCTACCGAAATTCTAAAAGAACTGGAAAATTCACAGCACGAAGAGTTGTCAAAATCTTTGTCGGCAAACAAGTCGAAAAAAGATTCGTATCAATTAAGTTTTATTACTTTGGACGATCCTTTATTGTTGCAGATAAAAGAAGAAATTCTCAATATCAATATCGATACGCTAACACCGGTAGAAGCGTTGATGAAATTGCACGAAATTAAAAAATTGTTAAAATAAATTGATGATTACCAGTGAAATGCACCATCCTTCAGCCATTTGTTTTGGGCACGGAGGGTTTGTTCAATGATATCTCTTACACATCCATTGCCGCCATTGCGATGGGAGATATAGTCGGCAGTTTCTAAAATTTCTGTGGCAGCATCAGCCGGACAAGCTTTTAAACCGGCCATTTGCATTACTTCGTAGTCAGGAATGTCATCTCCAACGTAAACAATATTTTCTTTTTGAAGATTTTTCTCTTTCATGTATTCCTGAAATTTTATGATTTTGTTTTCGCATTGCAAAAAAATGTCCATTTTAGGAAAACCTTTGTAACGCAATATCATGCTTTCGGAGTAGCCTCCCGACAAAATGCAGACATTAAAACCTTGTTTTAGAGCATATTGTATAGCATATCCGTCTTTTGTATCAGTTACTCGCAATTGGTCGCCGGAGGAAGTAACTAAAACTTTTCCATCGGATAGTACTCCGTCAAAATCAAAAATAAAAGTAGTGATATGGGCTAATTTTTCTTTGTAATTTTTCATATAGAGTGATGTTTTTTTTGCTGTTCTTGAATAATTTGTGTTAGAAAACGATACAAATTTCTTTTGTTGTCATTGTCCAGCATGGCAATATGTTTGTTGATAATATTCCAATCCTTTCTTGCTGCCGGTCCCGTTTGCGATTCGTAAGGACGGAGCAATTCTATCTTATTGGCAGTTTCTTTTATTAGAGGTTTAATGATATCAAAATCAATATTTTCTTTCATCAAAATTTCTTCTGCCAAGCCGTACAAGGCATTGGTGAAGTTGCTGGCGAAAACACCTGCTAAGTGTAATTGTGAGCGTTGTTTTAAGGTGAGAAAATAAACTTTAGTGCTGATGTCGTTGGCAATTGTAGTGAGTGTTGTTTTAGTAAATTCATTGCTCGCTTCTATACAGATAGGCACTTGAGAAAAATCGATAGGCTTATTTTTGCTGAAAGTTTGAAAGGGATAAAAAACACCAAAATTATCTGATAGACCTGCCAATACATTTGTGTCAATGCTGCCGGAAGTGTGGACAAAAATCTGCTCACAGTGAGGCAGTTGTGTAATTATTTCGTTGTAAACCTCGTCTTTGATGGACAAAATATTGACCATAGCCGGTTGGAAGTCAGTAATATTTTTTAAAACAGAAGCGTTTATTTCATGTGCTAATCGTTCTGCATTTTCGGAATGCAAACTGAAAATGGAGTTGATTTTGTAGCCACAAATGAATAGTCTGTGTGCCAAATGCCATGCAACGTTTCCTGCTCCGATGATATTGATGTCAATATTTTTCATGTTATTTCAAGTTTTTAATAAAATTTGCCAATTGTTGTATGGCACGTCCACGGTGACTGATGCGGTTTTTTTCTTCTGCTGACAATTCTGCAAACGATTTCTGATAGCCAATAGGTTGAAAGATAGGGTCATAACCAAAACCTTCCCTTCCATGTCGTTCTCGCAGAATTTCTCCATCTACACGACCTTCAAAAAAATATTCTTTACCATCTAATATCAAGGCTATCACCGTTTTAAAACAAGCCTTGCGATGGTTGGTATCACCCATTTCTGCCAAAACTTTGTTCATATTATCTTCAAAAGAACAATGTTCACCGGCATATCGAGCTGAATATACTCCCGGTTGATTCCCTAAAAATTCAATTTCCAATCCGGTATCATCGGCAAAGCAATTTTTATGGTAGCGTTCGTAAATAAAAGATGCTTTTTGTAAGGCATTGCCTTTCAAAGTATCTTGTGTTTCAGGAATCTCCTCGTGACAACCAATGTCATTCAAAGAAACAATTTTGTATTCATTGCCTAAAATAGCACGAATTTCTTCTAATTTATGTTTGTTGTTGCTTGCTAAAATAAGTTCCATATTATCTAATTATAACCATTTTACCAAATCCTTTTTTAAAGGCTTTGTTGTTGTTAACTTGGCTATTCAGTTCTACTTCTTTTCCATTGATATGTGTGACAACGCGATATAAATAAACGCCATTGGCCAATAAATTCCCGTTGTCGTCTCGACCATCCCAAGCATAGGTAGTGATATTTTTGCCTATCTTTATCGGTCCTAATTCACTCATATCTATTTCCTTAACAACTTTTCCACTGATAGTGAGAATTTGAATTTTCATAAAAGTGGGCACTTCAGAACCTGTCAAGGTGAATACAAATTGTGTTCGAGTTGAAAATGGATTAGGATAGTTAAAAACTTCGGTGATAGAAGATTTATTGATCACTTCAAAAGAAATAACGAAGGCATTGCTACCGGAAGCGTTGTCTGATTTGTCGTTGGCTTCTACGCGTAAATAGTATATGCCATCTTCCAACAATTCTGCTTGATAGTTGATTTGACATTTGTTTTGTGCATTGTTGGCGGGAATGTATTGCAAGATTTCTTTTCCGTCAGCATAAAAAGGAATATATTGGTAAGAAGATGATGAAGGAGATTTTAGATAAACCTTTATCTTTGCTGTATCTTCTATATCATTCATTAACAAATATTTATTTTCATCTTTTACCATAATTTGTATATATGGTTTCGCTGAAACAATTTCTCCGTCAATAATGTGTGTTCCATCAAAAGTAACGTCAAGAATAGGGTTGATGCTGTCGGAAACAACATAGAATGGCACTTCAATATAGTTATTGTAATGATATTTTTCCGTTTGGTCGTTGTTAGGATTGAATTCTACACGTAATAGATTTTCTCCGCTTAGTTCACGTGTGTTGAAAGATGCTGTATCGGTAAGAATTTGTCCGGCAGCAATGCCCGACAATCGTTTGTATTCGCTATAAATTTCCTTGTTTTGCTTGATGATACTGTATTTTACCAACATGTCCGACATATTTACATAGCTGACATTTTTAGTGGATGCTATAATTTGTAGGCTGTCGCCTTGTTGGATAGTGTCAGAATGAAAGAAGAAAGGATCATAACAAACGGCACTTTCCGGTACTTCGTCGTATAGTAGTAGCAATTTTTTGATTTGAGGAGCTGTACGATTGACATTATCGGTCATTTTAATATCCAATTTGGTGTATGGATATGTTCTTGCATCTAATTTATTGTCCAAATTAAATACGTCTGCACGGTCAGGATATATCAAATTGCTGTAAATAATCGACGTTTGACCATTTTCTTTGATCCCATATATATCTATCAAAGTGGTGTCGGTTTGAATTGAATCCAAATCTTCCATTTCCCAATGGAACGAACCCCAATGTTGCGATGGACCAAAGGTTTCAGTAGTCATTTTAGCGCTGCCAATGGGCACTCGCATTTCTGCTGATAATGTTAAGAATTGTCCATTGTTGAGGCCGACAGCTTCTCGAACGTCCGGATCATTATTTGTTGCACCTTTTTTCCCGTAAATAATATAGTCGTTGTTGGCAGTAAGTGAACGAATTTGTGTGCTTCCAATACTTTCCCATGCCAAATATTGTCTTTCTGTGAAAAGATGGGATCCGGTGTGATTGGTAGAATAGGCAATGACATAGTATCCTGTCGGAATATTTTCCAAGAAAATGGCAACATCTTCCCGAGTGGTGGCGTTGTCCATATAAAATCCAAATCCGTTTGTTTCGTACTCACGGCATAGAGATTGCCCATATCGACCAATAGAACCTTTGTCATTAGTTTCTGTATTGACCCAATTTTCACCTGTTTTGGGATTAAAAACCAATATATTAACAAAAGGTCGACTAACCATTACACATTGTACATAGTCAAAAATAACATTGTTGCGTTTAATGTAAACTTCGTTTTCGTAGGCAACTTCTTCCGATACGTTGGCAAAGAAGCGAGTTTTGATATTAAAAGCATATACACCTTCAGTAAAATCGTAGGTTCTGGTGGAATCTTTGCGTTGAATATTCAGGCAAGTATTGTCTTTGTATTGGTCAAAATGCGATTGCGAACAACCACTTTTTCCATTAATATATTGAAAAGAACTTTCGTACCATTCGTTGTCTTTGTCTTGTTTGGATACTCGCCAATAATAGGTAGTACTATCTACAAGGTCAAATGGTAATTCCCATTCTACAATGCCGTTGTCGGATGTTTGATACGAAGTCTGCAAAGACAGACTATTGAAGGCACGACATGTATCTATTTCAAATACATATTTATTAGAGGTGCCTATGTCAGCATAAGTGAAATCTACTGATGCCGATAAAGTGATTCGTTTATATGGTACAACTGCATATTTATAGGGAAATGTTGGCATGATTTCTGTGGAAGTTATAGTAAATGAAATGGTTGCCAAATTGTTGGTTTCATCAATTTCTTCTATTTCTTCAGCAGCGTCTAATGTTATTGTTATTTTGTTGACGCCAATAGCGGAATTTGCTTCCATAGGAAATGTTACCGACAATGTCTTTTGATAATTTTGCATGGTGATGCGTTTATAAATCTTGATAGAGGTGTTATCGGGGAAGAATCTTTCTACACAAATATAGAATGAATCATTAGATATTTTTCCTTGATTGATAAACGATAGATTGACAGTAAAACTATCTAATTCCGAGCGAATAATTTCCGGAGAAGTGGTAATATTGTTGGAAGATATGTGTAAGTCTGGTTTATCGGCAGGGGAAACAATTAAAGACGGGTCTCCGTGCAAAACATAGTCTGTTTTATCGTTTCCATAGCGTTTTGTAGTACTTTTCAATGCCTTTTGGACGCAGTAGCCGATAGATTTTCCATAATTTTCTTGGCTTAAGTTGCGATACAATTCCCAACAAGTGTTATTTAAAATATTGGTATTCCCTGATTGTGAAGGGGATATATATACAATAGCTCCTTTGTCGGGTAAGTGGATAAATTTTTCACTATAGTTGTTGCTACCGCTGAAAATGTCTCCGGCATAGCAAGAATTTCCCAGTAGAATAAAATATTTTCCTTGGTTGCTATAAGTTTCAGGGTCATCAATACTGATGTCAAAACCTGTTCCTCCGGCATGTCCAAAGAAAGTCATGATGGCAACACCATTGTTGATAAGATTCCTCAGAGAATCTGACATATTGATAGTTACCGGATCGGAGTTGGATTTTAGAAAAGTATAGACTTTTGCTCCCAAGTAAGGTGCTTCTGCAAATTTTCTATAACTTTCCAAATAAGAGGCGAATAATCTTTGTTCCGATGCGTTGCTACCTCCGCCGAAATGGAGTATTTGTTTCATCCATGCTGCCGGTTTTAGTTGTGCGGTTTCGAATTCTTTTACTTTGTTTAAGTACCATTGCACTTGTTGAGAAGACGAAGTACTCAATCTTCCTGTTGGTAGGCAGAAAAATTCATTAGTATCGCCCAAACCTGCTGTGATAGCATAGTCAGATGGCACAGAACCCATAGTTGGCACCAACGTGGCATTGAAAGTTGAAGCCGTTTTTCTGCCGGCACTAGATGTGTAGGCACGACCTATCAAAAATAAATATTGTGGACTGACATTGTAGGATGCATAGGCATATTGAATAAAATTGTGTATAGCAATAGGATTATTGCGGATGCCATAAGCAAATTGGTCATACAATTCGTTGATATTAAATGCGTTGGCGGTATATGGGTGAGGAGATTGAGTGCTACGATAATTAGCGTAGTTGTTTGCTTCGTTCATCAACTGGCTGGCACTGATAATAAAATAGTTAGTATTGCGATAGTTGCCTACATTAGTAAATTTACCGGTGCCATTTATAGGGAACAAAGTAGTAATTGATCCTATTTGACTGGCAGATGTTAAATAGCAGTTGATGTCTTTGCCATAATTAGGTACAATGGCATTCAATTGGTTACCGTTTTTTACCACTTTTATTCGCAGGTGGTTTGTTAAATCATACAAAATTATTTCATC